>Ga0214923_10000499_pt1 | contig 59414 bp, 43 predicted proteins | sample LL1510_MetaG_FD_177993 | JGI IMG/M metagenome (GOLD analysis project Ga0214923, IMG submission 177993) | Freshwater microbial communities from Lake Lanier, Atlanta, Georgia, United States - LL-1510 | ecosystem: Environmental > Aquatic > Freshwater > Lake | place: USA: Georgia | collected...
CAGCAACTCAATGGGGCAACCATTACCGGCCTGGGAGCACCAGCACAACCAATACCAGGCACCATTGCCTATGCCATAGCCAACAATCAATGGCCTTCACAAAAAGTTACCCTCAAAACGCAAACGCCAAACGAATTTGACTATCAAGATTATTATGTCTTTGGCCTGGCAGAAGGCAGCGGATTTTATTTGTATCCAGAAGTAACCAGACCTGCAATCTTGACGGGAGAAACGCAATACGCAGTGGAACATACAGCAATACTGCTCTCATCACCCTCGGCAGCCCCACAGTTTACAAGAGCGCTGCAAACCGGCCTAGTCCTCAACCCGAACCCCACTCTGCCCACGGGCGGAGCCACCCCGATCGCTTGCACTATTGATGCAAACTATCAAAGCCAATTGCAGCAACTCAATGGGGCAACCATTACCGGCCTGGGAGCACCAGCCGGCCAAGTACTGGTCACCATTCCCTATGCGATAGCCAATAATAAATGGCCTTCACGCAAAATCACACTCCAAATCTCTATCCCCAACAGTGATGAGCCCGGACCATACTTGCAAACCTATTATGTTTTCGGCCTACTAGGGAATTCAGGCGTCTATTTATACCCTATACAGCAAACAGGAACTGGCTTACAGGCTCTATTGGGAACAACCCCGATAATAAACGGAACCAGGGGGGGAGTCCAATTTACCCTCAGCGCACAAGGCGACCTCAATTCCAACTTTTCCGGCCCTCTCAACTTTCCTCCAGTCCCGGTATATATTGCCATCGCCTCAAGTGATCAACAATCATTGAATGCTTTAACGGGAGCACAATTTGTCTACTACGCAGAACCAGATTCTCTCGATTACGCAAGAATGACCAATCAGTGGCCGTCACAAATCGCCACACTTACCATAACCCAAAATAGCAAATCTGTTAGCCTTACCTATTATGTATTTGGAACACCTGATAACGGTTACTTTCTTTATGGTACACTCACGACGCGCTTTGCCGACACTCCCGTCGCACAAGCAAATTTACTCATCACCCCGTCGGGGGCTCCAACGTTTGTGTTCCGTTCCCCCAAGACCATCATCCTCACCCCATCTAAACCATTCTCTGCAAGCGCACTTGTAACCTTGCCTATACAACCAGCGCTAGACCCTAACGTGGACTTCTTAATGCAAAGCCAACGATTGCAAGGCGCAACTATTATCGCTGTTTCGTAAGAACCTATGCATGCATCATGCACAGGTTCTTACCATAAGCCGGTCAACAAACTGACGGCTCAGCAGATGACGCAGCAACCTCAGCCGAACACTCGGTTCATGCACCGCCTGCAAGTGCTGCTTTTCTGCAGCATGGGCATTTATGATGCATTGGTGATGACCTTCGATCAGGTAGATGGGTACCTGCCCGGCATCAATTCCTTTTTCACAGACCTGCCGAACCTGCGCAAAGGCCTGTTTGCCGAGGTAGCTCGGGAAGCAGCCAAAGGAAAAGACCGCGCCTGCACTAACCGCATCAAGAGAACCGGCAAAAAAAGTAGTCTGTGTTGCCTCACACACCGACGTCAGCATTGCGTGAGATAATGGCATCGGATCTACATCAAGCGTAAGCAGCACATCGTAATGCGCCAAAATAAGCGGCAATTGCTTTTCAAAATGCGCAGCATCAGGAAAAGGAATAATCGTTGCATCAATGTGATGCTCCTGCAAAAAACGCTTCAACGCCACTGCGCGATGGGTTAGCAGCTTATCGTCGTCATGCCACGCGGGAAACGGTATGCAGACTTTTTTAGCGCCTGGCTTGAATACCACGAGCAGTGCGCCCATGGTTGCCGGATCTACGCATTCTTCCATAACGCCGGTAGTTGCATGTCCCGGCACCGTATAATCATCAATAATGCCCTGCTCAAGAGCAAACGGCACTCCAACAAAAACCACCGGCTTATGCAGCGTTGATGCCTGCGCAGCACGCGTTGCCTCAATCCCAATCGTTACCAAGATGTCCGGATGCCACTGGCGTACTTTTTCTAGAGCCTTTTCACTAGCACCATCGGCAAGCTCCGCAAGCGCAAAACACTCAGTGGTATAGGCCGGATGCCCAGCATGCTCAGTGCACCCACAACACAACCCACGATATGCCTCCTGCGCATACGCATGCCCCGCAGGAAAAAGCACAGCAATACGATACGGCTGCTTTGCCAAAATCGTACGCTGCACATAAAGCACGTACAGACCAATAGCGACCATTAACGCAGCCATAATGCCGATAAAAAGACGCCGCACCGCGCCAAACTGCTTTTTTATGTTTTCCATATCTGTCTCCCATAAACGCACACATGGATTGCCACCAAGCCTCCGCAGTACATCGCTTAGCCGCGATGCTACGGTGGGCAGCCCAAACGTCATCGCGAACCCGAACAAAGTAAGCGGTGTGACGATCCATGAAAAATGATAGGCAAGCCTAGGCCTTGTTGCGTCCCCGACAAGGGCTGCTTTTTTTTACCAATCATATATAGTACCTGCCCTTGCCACACTCTATTGCAAAAGGTCATACCATGTACATTGTCGAAGGAAATATTGGCGTCGGAAAATCAACCTTCATAACCCTTCTCCACCGCCATCTTCCTTTCATTTCCTACTCACTCGAGCCGGTTGACACCTGGGCAAACCAGGCATACGGCAAGTCACTTCTTGAGCAGTTTTATAATGATCCGCATCGCTGGGCGTACACCATAGAAACGCTTGCTATGCTCTGCCGCTCCCGCGATTATCTAAATACAAAAAATCACTCGCCACACCATTTTATGGAGCGATCACTCTACTCTGGACATTATTGTTTTGCGCTCAATGGCAAAGCAGAAGGCTACTTCAGCCAACTAGAATGGGATGTATATATGCAATGGGTCGAATTTATTTTTGCCCACAAGACCACCGCACCTTCCGGTTTTATCTACCTGCAAGCAGATCCGGCAACCTGCCACCAACGCATTGCCAAGCGCAGCCGTACCGGTGAATCCAGTATTCCTCTTACGTATTTGGAGAAGATCCATTACTGGCATGAACAATTCTTGCTCAAAAAAGCAGGCGTCACGCCTGAACTCAAAACAGTACCCGTCCTTACGTTGACCGTGGATGCAGACTTTGCGCACAACCCAACGCGCATGCAAGAGCTTGCAGACAAAGTTCAAGCATTTATGCAAGCACAGCCGTTGCCGCAAGCGCCAGAAAAAAATATTTTGACTTGGTCTTGAAATTACAGTACATTCCACGCTCACGTTTTGGGCGAATAGCTCAGTTGGTAGAGCATCTGCCTTACAAGCAGGGGGTCACAGGTTCGAGTCCTGTTTCGCCCACCATCTTTTGCGTTAGCGCGTTTAGCCGCGCCGCTCCGGATGGTCGGCCAGTAACGGCCCAAAAACATGAAGCTTAGAAAAAATTGTTCCTCGATAGCTCAGTCGGTAGAGCAAACGACTGTTAATCGTTGGGTCGCAGGTTCGAGTCCTGCTCGGGGAGCCAGATTTCTGGGGGCTGTAGCTCAGTTTGGTTAGAGCGTTCGCCTGTCACGCGAGAGGTCGCGGGTTCGAGCCCCGTCAGCCCCGCCAGAATTCAAAAGGCGCCACATAACAGTGGCGCCATTCCTTTTTCCCTCACAACAAAAAACACCGCTATCAAGTTCCCTTTTCTCGCCAAAAAGGCAAACAGTTATGTTTAAAACAGCCGTTGCTTTATGCTAAAGATAGACGAGAAATAAGAAGCCAGAGGAGCTGTATGTATTATCGTATACTCATTATTATTGCTCTGTGCACAAGCACGCGACCACTCTCCTGCGCGGATACCGGCGCCCCATACACACCGGTACGCCACACGCTTTCGCAAGCAACTGCTGATACAAAAAGTGTATCATCTGTTGGCACCAGCCCGAGACGCTCTGATACGGGAGGCGCAGGCGGAAGCACCAGCGAAGCCCCAAAAAAAGAAGGCTACGACGACGTTGCTCCCCTCATCAGCTATTTGTTGCAGGACGCGCCACAAACGCTCGCAAGCGACTCTGCCATCCCCGTTGACGCATACAACGCGTTTATAGATAAACGGACGAGGGCTGCAACAATCGATAAAGCATTGGCAGCATTCAAAAAAACCCAAACACATAGCACGCTTGCTGCTCCAGGAGCACACACCGAAAACGCCGTCAATGCCGCCAAAAAACATATCACCAACATCTATAATGCCCTCGAGGCGCTTAATGCAGCTATAGACAATCCGAGCAAGTGGAACGCCCTTAAGACATACCTTGCCGCACTCCAGACGTGGCAAAAGGACTTCAGACACGCACGGCGCGAGATAGCTCAAGCCATCGAAAATAGTAAAACCTCACAAAACAGAGAAAAATTAGAAGAATTAGAGAATTTCCTGGGCATCTGCCCGACAGGTTTTGCTACGCCATTTCTTCCCGAGACGTTCTTCACCCATGTACAATGCACTGCCGACAAGTTCAGTCAACACAAAACACATCAAGCGATTCAAGAGGCGGAAGCCGAGCGACAAAAGGTGGCAGCAGAAACTGAAAGACTACGACTTGCAGCAGAGGCTGAAGCAGCACGTATACGAGCCAAAGAAGAAGCAGAAGCCGCAGCACAAGTAGCTGCACTTGAAGCGGCAGCACGCAGGCGAGAAGCAGAAGCAAAGCTTGCTGCCGAAGAAGCAGAAAGGCAACGCGCTCTAAAAGACGCAGAAACACAACGTAAAATCGCTGAGCAGCAAGCAGCCGCAGAAGCAGCACGACAAAAAGCCGCCGCAACCGCCACTGTGCTTAATACAGAGCATCTAAATGCCCAAGCAAACCTGCTGGAAAATCAAGTTAAGGCAGCGCCTGTCATAGAAGGACAACAACGCAAAACAGAGGCACAACGTTCAAAAAACATGCGCATCCTCGTGGCCACTCTTGCTGCTGCAACGGTCCTGACCACGCTCGGCGTAGCGGGCATCAAAAAAGCTTTCAAGTCACAACCGCAAATTATTGAGCGGGGCGACACCTCGATTCTCAGTCTTGGTGACAAACTACGCCGCGTTACCATACCAAAGCCATCATTTGATACCCTTATTTTGCCTCCAGCATTTTACCAACAACTTGATGCCACGTTTGGTGGTATCGCGGCAGCCATCAAGCAAGGCCTGCCCATGAGCAACATGCTCTTTTATGGAGAAGCCGGCGTTGGCAAGACAATGACGGCAAAGCTCTTTATGCGTGACTTGTATCACAAAAAATTAGCTGATTTTATTATTATCCGTGGCCCCGCCTTTAAGCGCCTCAACTCACCGGGCAAAGCACAAAAAGCCCTCGCAGACGCGCTGCGCTGGGGACGCAATAGCAAGCGGCCCGTCATCTACCTGTTTGATGAGGCAGATGCGATGTTTCGGGATCGTTCATCACCAGAGGCCACTGAGATGACTAATGACCTGGTGACCACCATGCTCAGCTTTTTCGAGCGTGCGATTGATACAAAATCGATGTTTATCCTGTGCACCAACTATCCAAACCGCTTGGACAAGGCGCTGCTCAACCGTATTGATCCGGCAAATTGGCTGCGCTTCCCTCCCCCTGGCCCCGAAGAAATTAAAAGAATGCTCACGGTATATCTGCATGAACACCTGACCAAAAATAGTATTGGCATTAGCAAAGAAGTAGAAGCCAAGAAAGATCTGCTTGCGCAAAAACTAAACGGATTTGTCGGCCGCCAAATTGAGTCACTCGTGACACAAACGCTGTACCGTCTCCTCTCGCGTCAGGCCAAAGAGCTTGATCTGCAGACACTGGAAGAGAGTATTGCACGGGCAACAAAGCCAGCAGAATTGGTGGTGTATTAGGCCGTTCGGATTCGCGATGACGTATGTGCCCCGGACTGGCGATGTTGTCATTGCGAGTCCTTTAGGACGTGGCAATCCATTTTAATAGGTTAAAATCACTATTTTTCATGGATCGCCACGCTACGCTCGCGATAACATCCATGACACATGAGAGCAAACATGACGGTCATTGATTGCTTTTTTATCTATTAACGTTATTATTTAACAAAGAAAAACCGTAATTAAAACATCTTAATACATAGTTTTTTCAATTAAATCACATGCCTTTGGCGCCTATACATGCACATTTCTGCATCAACTGGGCCAGATTCATGCACGATTCACTAGAAAACAAAAACTAAAAAGCTAACAGCTTCAATCAATAAACAGCGCAAAAACAGCTGCAATTGAAGATAAAAAAGATAAAAACTTACCTCATGCAGGTCTAGAAATATAGACTGGTAAAAGGTAATTCAATCAACAAAGGGGAACCGATATGCAAAGCATAGCACTACTATTAATAACACTTTTGGGAATGCACAGTGTAACGACACTGCAAGCCGCTGATGACGCTGAGCATGTTGCTGGCGCCAGAGAAGAGACCCCTGCGGCCGCTGCTGGTGGTGGAGCTGGTGGTGATAATGATGATCCTGCTGGTGAGGTTGCTGCTGGTGTGGCAATTCATACCAATCCCACCCCTGAAAAATTTAACCAACCTAATATAAAAAGGTTCCTGCAGGGTGCTACCATGAAAAAAAAATATCATGGCGATGATACGATACTGCAAAATGGTTATTCTTTCGGTGAAAGATTAAGGCAATATCAAAGACTCGAAGAGATAATTGCTAAAATACTCAACAGAGCGGATGAGTTTAAAACAAACCTAGAAAAAATCGGTTTTAACGATGAGAAGATCTCGCAGGGAATCCGCTTCCTAGAAGAAATAAGAGACCAGGTAGTCCCCATGTCAAAAGGTTTGCTAGAAAACCTAGAAGAGCTAGGTAAAGATATTAATAATGTTCAACTTTGGATTAAATTTAAAGAAAGATTAGAAATTCTAACTAATCTTCTTGCTAGATCTGAACAGTTAGCAGCCTTTAAGACACGATTCAGCTTTGGCGTCAAATTTGACCAAAGAACAGAGCTTGTAAACACTATCCAAGAGATCGTAAGCCCTGACGAGAAAAAAGCCTTCTACGCGGCACTCGAAAACCTGTACATTAATGAGCGAAGCGGCTACGCACTGAAGCAACCAACCAAACAACTCGGACAGTACCTCCTAGATGCTTTCCCCTATTATACCGAGGAAGCGTTGAGACGAGAACGGGATATCGCAGAAGCCGCAGCTAAAGCAGCTGAAGAAACTAAGAGAATCCAAGACGAGGCAGAGATGCGCCGAAGATTAGCAGAAATCGAGCGCAGAAGGCTTGAGGAAGAAACACGCGCTCACGTCACAATGCTGCAGAGCCGCACAGCGGAACAAGAAGCTGAAGAGCAACTAAAAATGACACAAGTACAAGGGGAACTCAAATTGCGCACATCACGCGCAATCGCTGAGGAAAAAATAGCAGCAGTTGAAAGACTAGCAGCAGCAGAAGTAGAGGTTCAAAGAGAACTTATCGAGAGAGCAAGAATTGAAGCGGCCAACACACCAGAAGTGCTAGCAGCAAGGCGCCGTGCCGCAGGGATAGATGCTCAGAATACAGAAATTGCAGCTATCCCAGCAAGGGCCCTAGCAGAAAACAGAGACGCTTTTTTAGCGCAAGCAGAAGTACAAGCAAAACAAGCTGAGGTCAACCAACTGCAGGCAAACGCGTACGCCATTCGAGAAGATGCAAGAACGCGACAAATAGAAGCTGTTGCTAAGGCAGCTCCTATCCACGGAGAACAAACGCGCAGAACCGAGGCCGAGCGCTTCAAGCACGCAAAGGGCATGATCGCGCTGACCGCTGCAGCGATTCCGCTGACCGCATTAGGTGTACTTGGCGTCCGTCAGCTCTTTAAATCCCAACCGGCTATTATCGAAAAAGGTGACACTTCAATTCTCAGCCTTGGCGATAAAATCCGCAACGTTAAAGTCCCTACTGCATCGTACAACCAACTCGTATTGCCACCAGAACTCCACACGCTGCTCTTTGAAAAATTCCTCGGTATTGCGTCTGCGATTCAAAAAGGTCTTCCGCTGAGCAACATGCTCTTTTATGGTGAAGCCGGTGTCGGTAAAACCATGACGGCGCAAATCTTTGCCCGTGACCTTTATCACAAAAAGCTGGCTAATCATATTATTGTTCGTGGTCCCGCCTTCAAGCGCCTGGGCTCAGCAGCCAAAGCGCAAAAAGCCCTTGCCGACGCACTGCGCTGGGGACGCAAGAGTAAACTGCCAACCATATATATCTTTGACGAAGCTGATGCGATGTTTCTTGACCGTTCATCACCAGATGCTACCGAGATGACTACTGACTTGGTAAGCACCATGCTGAGCTTTTTTGCGCGTGCTGTTGATACTAAGGCTATGTTTATTTTGTGTACTAACTATCCAGATCGCTTAGACAAAGCACTGCTCAACCGTATCGACCCATCAAACCGCGTGCACTTTCTACCACCGGGACATGCAGAACTGGGCAAACTCTTCGACGTGTACCTCGATGAACACCTGACCAAAAACAAGATTGGCATTAGCGAAGAGGTTCAACACAATAAAGAGGCGCTAACGCGCAAACTGAAAGGTCTAGTTGGCCGCCATATCGATTCGCTTGCGGTACAAGCACTGTATAGCGTGCTCGCACGTCAAACAAAAGAACTTGATTTGAAAACAATCGAAGAGATTATTACGCAGGCTACAAATCAAAAATCTTTAGCCGTGTATTAATTAATACACGCATCTTATCAAAGTAAAGAGCCCGGTTGGTAATCACCGGGCTCTTTTTCATGAATAATTGCTTTTTACCGCAACCTCGTTATCATACGCGACGCCCGCAGAAACTGATTTAAAAAGCAAAAAGATGGTATCTCCTATAAAACACACACTGCTCAATACTCTGACCCTGGCGCTCCTGCTCCCCACCCTTCAACAAGCAAGTGATGCAGCACCACAAAGCGATCTTCTTGCAGATCTCATTCACTGGAATAAAGAACACACACCCGCTGCGGCAACCGTAGAGACGATGGCTCATTTTATTAAACGTCTTGAAAAAATGCCCCCCGAACCAACGCATAGCTTTGACACCACCATTCTTCATGAAGCCGTCCAAACGGGCTGCATCGAACTCGTAGAAGTCATACTGCAAAAAGGATACGCAAAATACGTAGACACAGCAAAAACATGCCCATCAAGTGGCAAATATCTTCACTACAAAATAAAACCACTCGGCATAGCAATCATGATATTTAAAGACAGACCCGCGCTCTGCGGACGACTTATTTCAGTGTTATGCAATGCTGGGGCACACATTCATCATGATGCTGTGTTCTACCAATGGCGCGAGAGAACCTTATCAGGTCGCCAAATACACACCCTTACAGCAACCGCACTGGGACTCGTTTCTAATACGCTCTATAATATTCCAGAATTACGCGGGTATCTTAACCTCATCGCCCCTCCAACGGTAGAAGAGCTATTGGTACAGCATAGAGAGTCCACAACGATCGAAGATTACACGTGCAGATGCGTCATTTCATAAAAGCAGCTATTGTCCCAGCGCCTGATTAAATAGCGCCTCAACATGCCGCAAATTCAGAGACTGATTGTGCGGTTAACGCATCCGCCTACCAGATCCGATCAACCGTATTAAGCACACTACCAACGCCAAGAGAATACGTGGTAAGGGGCTCTGCATGACGGGGCTAGGCAGGACGACCTTCAAGAGGCGATCAAGATAGCAGGAGCGATGATGCTTGCAAGCGCCGGAGTTATGACCGCTTTATTTTATAGATGCGATGCTTACCAACCTTAATAATCATGCCGGCAGTACATGCTATAGCTGCTTTAAAATCTGCAACTTTTTCACCATCAACCAGCACTGCGCCACTTTCAATAAGCCGCCGCGCCTCAGATGAAGAGCTAATAGCTTTGGCATGCTTTAATAGATCGACAATCCACATCTGCGCAGCAGCATCACCTGCAAGCACAAGCTCCTGTGCCTGTGAATAATCTTTCTGCTGAAACAACGCTTCAAAGGTCGCCTGCCCTTCTTGGGCGCCACGCGGTGACCAATAGCGTTCAACAATCGTATGGGCAAGCATTTTTTTGCAGGCAAGCGGGTGCAGCCGCCCTTCAGCAACTGCTTGTTGCATCTCTGCAATATCAGCGCTGCTTCTGCCGCTCAGGAGCGTCCAGTAGCGCCACATAAGCGTATCAGAAATAGACATCAATTTGCCGTAGGCATCAACCGGTGATTCGGCAAGTCCAATATAATTGCCAAGACTCTTGGACATTTTTTGTACGCCATCCAGCCCTTCAAGAAGGGGCAAAGTCATAATAATTTGCGGTTCTTGTCCGCACTGTTCTTGCAAATACCGCCCCATCAGCAAGTTAAAGGTCTGATCGGTGCCACCAAGCTCAATGTCGCTTTTTAAATGGACCGAATCTGAAGCCTGCAGCAAGGGATAAAATAATTCATGAAATCCAATAGGACTGTGCTCGCCGTAGCGCTTTTCAAAATCATCACGCTCCATAATGCGTGCCAGGGTAACTTTGCCAGCAATACGAATCCACTCTGACAGCGTAATCGGCTCAAGCCACGTCGCGTTATAGACCACTTCCATTTTTGACGGATCAAGCACCCGCGTTACCTGCTCCAAATACGTTTGCGCATTACGCGCAATTTCTTCGCTTCCCAGAGGCGGACGTGTTTTTGACTTACCACTCGGATCGCCAATACGTGCCGTAAAATCCCCAATAATAAATTGCACCATATGACCTGCATCCTGAAACTGGCGCAGTTTTGAAAGCACTACCACATGCCCCAAGTGAATATCAGGAGCCGTTGGATCGGCACCAAATTTTACGCGCAACGGTCTGTTTTGCGCTAATTTTTTTTCAAGTCCGCCCTCGGGTAGTACGGTGACTACCCCCGTCAACAAAAGCTCATTCATTGTCGCATCCCCTCGCGATTATGCTGCCTGCAACAGCATTAATACCAGATGCATCAAATGCACGTGAATAACCGCACACACCTGTTGAATAGCACTTAAAAACCAGGTGCTTATACCAGGAATCAAAAAGAGTCCAAAAAAGATAAGCAGCGCATACTGATCAAGCAGGTCATATGCCTCCTGCCCCGCCTCACCAAAAAGTGCCGGCAGCAGCATGCCTGATTCAAACGGTGGCACCGGAATAAAAGACAAAATACCCCAAAATAGGGACCATTCAATAAACGAGCGTGCCAGCACATCGACCACCTGGTACACTGGTGAAAACGGACCAAAAACTAAAAGGCTCTTTGCCATCACCAGCATCGACAAAAACGTCATAAGAAAGTAGCTAAACGGCACTGCAAGGGTAGTAAAGAGCAACCCGAGGCGAAACCAGCGAAATCCTCGCGCATCCACCGGCACGGGATAGTAAGGACGTACCCCAAACAGCATGATTGCAAAGAGTGCACCAATGTATACCACCATGCCCAGCACGCCATCAAAGCGCCGCATGGAGGCAAACAAGGTGGAAATAATCAAAATACCAAACACATCGACATGCGCGATCGGGTTGATGGTTAAAAAACCCTCCTCTTTTCCCGTGTCATCACCGCACAGATAGGCAACCAGCGCCTGCACAAAACCACGCAGCGTAAAAAGTACGATAAATGTGGGAAAAAGAACCGCCACGTCGGTCAAAAAAGTATAAAAAATCTGCGTATTCATGAGGCTCCTGCCAATAGATGCTAAAAACTATCAGCGGTCATCCTAAGAAAATGATGCTTCGTCGTCAACGACTACGCAATACCCGACTCTTGTACCATCGCCAAAAACCACGGATAGCACGGATCGCTCTGACTGCTGAACAGCGAATACATATTAAACAGAACTGCGAGATTCTCCTGCATTGCTGCTTTTTCGGTAGCATTGGTCGTCAGCTGATAGCCAGTACACAGCGTCTGCAGATTGCTCAAAATAGCATTGTTGTACGCAGAGCCACTTGCCGCGCTTGCGGTTGTACTTGCTGGAATCGCTGTCTGACCCGCCAATGCAGACTGGATTGCCGTCAAGGCCGTTTGCATCATCTGACTATTCGCATCGGTATACGAAGCTATGCTTTGCAGCGCACCGAGCATAGAGGCAATCGTTACCGATCCTCCAGCCACAAACCATGCCATATTGGCATTAAACGCGGTCTGCACATTTACCAGTGCGCTATTTGCGGTAAGCGCCGCCTTCATCGCAGTTGCAGCAGCCGAGACCAATGCAGGATCGGGAACCGTCTGCGCAACACCCTTAGCACGGCACTGCAGTTGAGCAATCGCAAGATTGGCATTAAGCGTTGCTGCATCGCTGCCCCCAGAGACTACCTTAAGCTGATTGACCCAATTAAGCCACGCGGGGAAAAGAGAAGTCGTGATAAGGGAGAAAAAAAGGATACTAAGGGATTTTTTTTGCATAAACAGTTCTTTCCGTTTGCCACGCTCTACATATAAGATAGTTCACACAAAAGCAGCATTCGCGTGCAACACATTACCGTTTTTGCCTAACCAGCGACTCTTCGGTATACTGCCAGCCTCTTTTTACCTCTCTTAAAAAGGCGCATTATGAAAACCATACGTTTGTGCACCGTCATTGCTCTTCTTACCACTACAGCAAACACCGATGCCTTGCATGGCGCTGATGCACGGTATCGGATCTTTTCCGCTGCAAAAGCAACGCGCATGTTCTCTACAAAATCGAGTCATGACCGCTCCTTTGCTGCATGGCAAAAAATGCAATTACAACCGGCACAGCGCATGCTTGCACATCGCCAATTTGAACAAAGCATTTCTCTGTTGCACCAAGCCATAAAGGCTGGTGACTCTTGCACCATGAAAGCCCTTTTGCTCGTGGATCCCCGCCTCTTTTTTGCAACCAACGCAAGCAGCAATCAAACAGGCATCGACGTCTGGCAGGAAGTAAAAAAACCGCTTAAAAAGGAAAATCCTGAGGCCTATTATGCCACTAAGGCTCTGGTAACCAACGTCGAAGTGTATCATGGTGCGTACCAGATCGAGGATTTAGAGTAATGAACGCCCTCTACGATCCGCTTAAGAGCCAAGAAGAACTAAGCGCCTTTTGGCAAGCGCATGGCATCAATGCATTTAACCCCAATGATACGCAAAAGCCGATTTATAGCATTGACACGCCGCCACCAACAGTGTCTGGCAACCTGCACATCGGCCACGTGTTCTCATACACGCACACTGATTTTTTAGCACGTTTTCGTCGCATGCGGGGCTATAACGTTTTTTACCCGATGGGTTTTGACGATAATGGCCTACCCACTGAACGGTATGTAGAAAAAAAACACAAAACAAAAGCGCATCTTCTGGGGCGATCGGCGTTCATAAAGCTCTGCCTTGAAGAGGTCAAAGAATCTCACAAAGCATTTGAAGCCTTGTGGCGGCAACTTGGTCTTTCTATCGACTGGAAGTATACGTACTCGACCATTTCTGACCATGCTCGTCGTGTTGCGCAAGAAAATTTTTTATCCCTTCTCGCGCAGGGAAATGTCTACCGCACGGCAACACCGGCGCTCTATTGCACCACGTGTCAAACCTCAGTGGCCCAAGCGGAGCTTGATAGCCTTGAATGCAAAACATCATTCAACACCATACTATTTACCGACAAAGCAGGCACACCGTTTCCCGTGGCAACCACGCGCCCCGAACTTCTGCCAGCAGTCGTCGCCGTATTATTTCATCCTGATGACACGCGCTATGCCCATCTTGCCGGCCAAACACTATCGTCACCGTTTTTTAATACAAGCGTGCCATGCATCGCCGATCTTGACGTAAAAATGGATAAGGGAACCGGTCTGGTCATGTGCTGCACCTTTGGTGATCAAACTGATATCACGTGGTTTGAGCGACACCAATTACCTCTCAAAACCGTCATGGATGAACGTGGTATATGGCTAGAACACACCGGCCCCATGAGCGGCCTACGCGTTGTGGAAGCACGGGCTGCCATTATTGCCACGCTCAAACAACATGGGCTCCTCACAGAAGACCGCAGTATCGTGCACGCCGTCAATATCCATGAGCGCTGCAAACAGCCGATCGAGTTTCGTGTTATTCCGCAATGGTTTGTATGCATTAAGGACCAGAAAGAATTATTCCTTAGCCAAGGCGCTGCCGTTAGCTGGTTTCCGGCCTTCATGCAATCACGCTACCGTGATTGGGTAGCAGGACTTGGTTGGGATTGGTGCATTTCGCGCCAGCGATTTTATGGCGTTCCGTTTCCGGTGTGGCACTGCGCAGCCTGTGGCACAACACTGACTGCTGAGCACGACATGCTCCCCGTTGATCCTACCGAAACGCCAGCACCACGCGCCTGCAGCTGCGGCAGCACGGCGCTACGCGGTGAAACCGATGTTATGGATACGTGGAATATTTCGTCACTTACCCCATACATCAATATGGCAACAGTAGCTGCATGCAATGGCGATGCACCGGCACAGCCAACGCTCCCCTTTTCGCTCCGCCCACAAGCACATGACATCATTCGCACCTGGGCTTTTGATACTATCGTTAAAACCACCTATCAAGACAACAGCATCCCGTGGTCAACCATTGTAATTTCTGGGCATGTCACTCAAGGAAGTGGAAAAATTTCAAAATCAAGCGGCGGCGCGGCAACAACACCACAAGATTTACTCGCTGCGTTTTCTGCTGATGCCATTCGCTACTGGGCCGGAAAAGCCTCGCCTGGTGTCGATACCGCATTCTCTGAAGAACAAATCAAAATGGGACAGCGCCTGCAAACAAAATTGTGGAACGCTTTTCGCTTTATCACACAAAATTGCACGTCTCTGACCATTGGTCTGACAGAAACTGCAACCGATACCGTCAATGGATGGATTATAGAGCGTCTGGCTCAAACCCATCAAAACTATATTGCGCATTTTGAGCACGCCGAATACGCAAAAGCACTTGACGCCATCGATACGTTTTTCTGGCAGGATTTTTGCGATAACTATCTTGAAATTATCAAGGACCGCTTTTTCAACAAAGCACAGTATAGCGAAGCACTGGTTGCCGAAACAGAAAAAGTCCTTGCCTCTACTGGCTTTATCCTGCTGCAGTTATACGCACCTTTTGTGCCCTACATCACTGACGCACTGTATCAAGAACTGTATCGCGCACACCATGAGGCGCCAAGTATTCACCGCACCATCCTGCCTGATGCGCCATCACTCTCACCGATACATGCGCAGGATATGGAGCTTTTGCTTGCCATTGTACAACTGGTGCGCAAGCACAAATCTACTCAGCAAGTATCGCTCAAAACACCACTCAGTCACCTGCAAGTTACGGTAAGCAGCGCAGCAGAAGCAGCACTCATCGAAAAAAACAGTCAAACCGTACGCGGTATAACGAAAGCAGAAACGCTCACGGTTGCAACTGATGCCCAGAGAGCAGAGATGATGGTTGTCATGGATTTTCAAAAAGTATGATCACGGTTATCAATACACAAAAAGCATTTGTCGTACCAAAAAAGTTATTCGTGCAAGCAATCAAAGACATGTTGCACACTATTGATTTTGGTCACTACTCGCTCAGCGTTGTGCTGTGCGGGAGTGCGCGCATGAAAACGTATAATACGCGCTTTCGTGGTGCCGAAAAAGCAACTGATGTTATATCGTTCCCCGCGCACAAAAGTGGCATTTTAGCGCCAAATAAGGCGCTGCGCGGCGATGCTGCATACTTGGGAGATATCGTCCTGTGCCCCGAGGTAATTAATAAAAAGCGCAAAGACTGGAATCAGTTATTTTATGAGCATTTACTCATGCTGACCGCGCATGCTATTGCACATCTGCTCGGCCATGACCACGTCACTGATGAGCAGTACGAAGCAATGAACGCAGTTGAACAAAAAATGTTTGCCGTGGTAAAAAAAAATCAAAACAGCCTTTTTTATAAAGAAATGAAACGGGGCAAAAAATGATATCAGCGAAAAAATGGTATGTTGTTGTAGGAGCTTTGGTAGCAAGCCCTGGAGTCTTTGCAAGCGACAGCGAAAGCAGCGGCGCAGAAGAGTTAGGTTGGTATCTTTCCGGCACAAGATACACAGTATCAATCGAAGCTGCGATTGATGCGCATAATAAGAGCCAACCCGCAGGCAAGAGACACTTTACTCTCGATGACACATGGTTTAAAGGTGTCATCGAACGCGTGGTTGCAAGAAAAAACGCGAATGAAGAAAATGTCAAAAAGTGGTTTTATTACATAGTGTATAATCGCCTCAAAGAACTCGAAGCCCTGTATCATAATCAGGTATGCAAGCACCCCAGGTTTCGCTCTAGTACCGAGCTCAGTAATAAAATGTTCAAACAAGCCTGGAATGACTATTGGATAGATCAAGCCAGGAAAAAGGAGCTCCCTGCCTTTTTTGCCTGGCTTTGGCAGCCATTGACCGACGACTGCGACTTGCCTTTTTAACCGCTTTGACTATGCTTTCTCCAAAAGAACGCAGGTCAAAAGAGGTTTTTCATGAACGAAGTCTATCAATCTCCCTATCAGCAAATCATCTACACCCCCATCTATATGCCGACTATCGTCTTTCAAGACGACGAAGAATTAGAGCAAGAAACTGCTGTTGCAATAGCATAATTGTTGTAAATACTTGTATTTGATTCATTAAGTCCTTTACTATAAAACTACCTTTATAAAACCCAAAGGAGTGTTTATATGAAAAGAAGCATACTCATGGCTGGCCTGCTTGCCATTGTAGGAAGCAGCGTTATCACTGCAGCCACCGGCCCGCACCACGATGGACGCCCAAATCTCCAAACCATACAACAAAATTATGGCCCAAACTCCTCTTGGTACCAAGAACTGAGTGACGACCAACAGAGCAGCTGGAACGCAGTTCTGAGCGCTATGCAAGCACAACAAAAAGCACACCAGCAGTTGCAACAATTGCAACAGGCGCAACCACAAATTCAGCAGGCGGAACAACAAGTAAAAGCTGCTAGCAACCAATTACGACAAGCACAGCAGGCGTTTCAACAATCCATTGCCGGCACCAGCGTGCAATCACCACTGCCAAGCCATGGTGGATTTGGCGGCCATGGTGGATTTGGCGGCCACGGTGGCTCATGGGGTCAAGGTGGTAGTCAACGGTAACAAGTAACCCGGTCACCACACTAGCGACCTGCGGAAGCTGTTCCAGCGCCCATCATGCTTGAGAACATCGAGAAGAAGTATTTTAGGTCACTATCAGAGAAGCGCAAGCCAAAGCCAAAGAAGGCACTTGCGCTCCCTCTGCTTACAATGTCATCAAACCCAAACGTGGTATATACGTTGTGCAGGAACATAAATTTGTTAATCCACTTCACATGCCATCGATTGTCGTTCAGACGAAGCACCCCTAAAAAGTCGTAAAACTCGACACTGGAAATCCAGTGAATCAAGTCGGTATCAAGCGGGACATAATAATCGATTGCACACCCGGCAGTACTTTCAAAAAGCCCAAATCGCAAGGCAACGCGGTCAAATCGCTTACCAAACTGCAAGCCATACAGATACGCATTCGCCGTTCTGGTAACCGTCTGCACCGTATCGGCATACCGCAACTGCCAATTGAGCTGCTCTGTGGCAAGCCCGGTCGTTGAAATAGCATCACCATAACGGTCATATCTCGTGACATCCTGTACCTGACGGTTAATTACCCCAAAATCAGAGCTACAAACCTGTAATTGATAAAAGAAATCATTTGATGGCCGGATCTTCATTTCCAGGTAGCCCTTGCCGTGGGAGTACTTCCAAAGCGTTTCCGTGTGCCCATCAATGTAAATCTGGAACGACTGCATCCGCGACACATATTCCTTCAGACCGTGAATCGTACGCTTCAAATCATCGTAGGTCTCATCCTGATTAATCAGCTTACCAATGACGCCTTTGCCATTATTGATCTTTTCAAACACCTGCTCTGCTTCACGCAAGCCTTCCTTTGCCTGAATCGCTGCATCCTGCACTGCCTCAAAGGTTGGCCCTGCCTTTACTACTTCTGGCACAACCTTATTGCGCAAATCAGCTGCTGTTTCATCAATGGCACGCACCACTTTTGGCACCCCAACCTTGGTCTCACGCACCGTATCGGCAAAATTATCAAGGGCGCGATCGATCGTGGTTTCTTTTTCGGTCAGTACGCGATCGAGTGTTTTTGACAAGCTCGCAATATTTTCAGAAGCCTCAGAGGCATGCTTCAGCGTACTTTCAAGCTGCTGCCGCCCCTCACGCGAAGCAAATACTGTTTTAAAAGAATAGGCTATATCGCTCACGCTCTGCGCAATATCACGAAACTGGTCAATTAAATCACCGATATTAGTGGTTGATTTTCCCGGCATAGCAAGCGTGGAACCCGGCGTCAAAATACCGGTTGAGAAATCACCGACATCAAGTTCTACAATCTTTTGGCCCAGCAGCGTCTCTTGCTGAATCATCGCGTACGCATTTACCGCGAGTTGATATGATTTTAGAATTTTCATATGCACTTCGGCTTTACCACCTTCGCGCAAATAAATGGACTCAATCCACCCAATCCGCACACCAGACGTTTTTATCGGTGCCTTAATATCAAGACCACCGGTGTCATCAAAAAAACTAATGTAGGTATCATAATTTTTCTGATCCATGCGCAGAACACCGATATTAAAACTTAAATAGAGAAATACCAGCACTGCGCCAATGACAAATATACCGACGCGCGTTTCAATTTTCACTCGCTTACCTTTCTACCATTACAGCCAGTACAATCGACGAATCATGCACAGCGGCTGTGGTTTTGCCTTTTTCTTTTGTGTCTGCTCCTGCGGCGACCCAGCGGCAGCAGGAGGTGTAATTCTTTCTATCACCGCAAGCACTTTGCTTGTAACTCCGGCAACAGTGGCACAACATAACACAGAATAAAATCGCGGCTCAACGTCCAAAGAAAAGAGAGCCTGAAGTTCCGTTGTAAGCTTTGGTTTTGTTTCGTAAATAAGCGATAGATTTTTCCATAATTCATCCCCGGTACTCGCCTTTATTTTGTCATACATCTCCGCCAGTTTTTTAAATTGATCTTTATGCGTGGTCGCATCATCAGCAACTGGTGGGCGCAAGCCAAGCAGCACACAAAGCGCATGAGAGAACAGTAACGGGTTTATCCGCGCGCCTGATACGTGACTGGTAAAGGCATCAGCCACAGCCCACGCTGCGGGAGCTGGTTTCTCTTTTTTACTTTTTGGCGCCACGGCAGGCTCATACCAAAACGGAAGATGGACTTCGTGCGCAAAGGGAAGCAAGCGAGAGATATCATCTACTCTGTCGGTACGCTTTTTAAAAAATGCAGCAAGCTTGGTAGTAAGGCTGCCTGCCGGCATGCTTTTATACGGGGTAAATTGCTTAAACAGTTCTTTCATCAATGGCGTTGCGTCACGTGACGGCTCATCAAAGAAAAGAGATACCGGAATTTTACCCTCCTCAACACTTATACATAGGTCTAGCTGCGCATCAATGTGGTCAATTTTTTCCGTCAGCGCAAACGTCTGCAAGCGATTGAGTTTGGGCATAAGCGTAGTAATAAACGTTGTCCATGAAAATGGTTTTTGCGCATGTTGATCTGTTTTCTGCGGCTGCGCCGGCTCTTCACCTGCCGTTTTTTCACCTTTCTTTTCAGCAGTATAACAGGCATCAATCTGTGCCATGGCAAGGGTAAAACCACTGTAGGCAAGCATCGTTGCCTGCTCACGGCGTATGGTCATGCGGCCAAACATCATGCCCACCGATACGCTCTTCATGAGCTGCTGAGTGAGTATAGTAACAATACCCATGCTCACCAGGGAAAACATTAATACCGAGGCCTTTCTACGCATGGGCGCCCTCCGCTACTGCTGGTGGCTGAATCTCCTCGCCCGTCTCAGGCTTCTTATCACCTGCTTCTGGCTTCTTCTCCCCCGCACCCTGCTCATCCTTCTGCGCTCCCGGCGCCTCAGGCTTGGCAGGAGGCGCCGCCTCAATGCGCGCAAACACCGGTAGTACCGTCGTAAAGGAATAGGACCGCTTGAGCGGCGTATCCCACACCTCAAGGTACAACGCATACTGCTCCGGTGCCATATATTTGCTCTTTTCTTTTTCCTCTTTTTCCCCCCACACAAAGGTTTTGGCTGGCTCTTCAGGGGACGCATCTGCAGTGCTCCCCGCAGCCTGCTTTTGATCTTTTTGCGGTGGCCGCTTTGCATACGCAGCTTCAAGGGAAAAATGCTTTACCCGCTCTGCTACCACATAGCGCTGGAGCGGTGGTGCTTTTTTGGGATCTTCATCTTTTTTAGACTCACCTTTAATATTAGCTGTTGCCGGCGTTTGCACTCGATACAAGGTATACACACTGCGATCAGGCGAGCTCAGCTTTTTCTCAAGCACCAACTCATAACACACTCGTACCACACGCTCCATCGGCTCGTCATAGACTTCAAGCACCGTTGTTGTCACCATGGAAAAGCGCTTGGTCTGTTGCCACTTGCGATCAAGCGCCCGAAACGTTGCATCCTCGAATGGCTCAAGCATAACCGACGGCACAAACTGATCTTCTTTCTTTTTTTCATCCGGTTTTGGTGGTGGCGTCTCCTGCGTTGTTTCGGTTTTTTGCTCACCCTCTTTTGGTTTTGCTTGCATCGGAGCATACGAAACCGGTTTTTGATACGGAATCGTTGCCGACACATCATGCTCAAGCTGCGTAAGAAGTACTGAAACGCCGCGATTGACTACTAGCAGATACTCAGCTTCATGTAGCAGCCGCGCCGCATTGCGATTGGCGTGCACCAGGCCAAGCATAATAATACTTGAAAGAGCAAGCGCAACCAGCAGCTCCACCAGCGAAAAACCATGACGATGTATCATGCGCTTTGCCCTTCTGCCGGTTGCTGGCTACGCGGTCCTAACGCGAGAAGAGACAAGTGTCGCGTCTGCGTGCCCCGCGACCAGGTTGCTGTTGCCTCTAAAAAATGCATCTGTTTTGCATACGGAGCAAGCATTGATTTTTGATTAATAGAAAACGGCTCAATGACCAGCTGCATGGCGGGCTCTTCAAATTTTTGTGAGACTTTTTTTGCCGTCTCTGAGGCAAAATACATACGATACAAATACTTTTTAATAACGTAGACGCGATCAATTTCTTCTTTGCTTTCCCACACGCGCAGCATAGAGCGCACCTGCAACTCGGAAAGGGCAAACATGGAGCTGGAGAGAATAAACAGCGAAATCATCACCTCCATCAAGGTAAAACTTTGCTTATTCATTCTTGGTCCTCACGATCAACAAACGTACCTAAAAACGGCGCGGTCTCGTAGATTTTTTTCTGGGCTTTTTCGCCCTGCTCCGCGGCTCGCTCAAGGCACAGGGTGAGCGGCTGTAGTAATCCGCTCGGCATCACATAGCACCAGCCCATCCCCTTGTTGTCATCAAACAAATCTTTTTTCTCTTTTTTTAAATACAGAAATGAAATGGACTCAGGTAATGTGTACGTTGTCTCAAAATACGGTGACGTTGCTGGTACAAATACTTTTTTTATTTTGCCCTCTTTATCGCGCTGCTCAGCATCAGCAGGCATTTCCTTTTCTACCACGATGGAGCGTTTTTTTTGCGCAAACGTGAGACGATGAACCGTTTGCGAGACAATGGCTTCTTGTTTTGCAAAGTACAAAAGACTGGTGAGCTCTTGCTGAATCGCTGGCCACTCAAGTGCCGGCGAGCGCCGAAGTAAGCGGGGCATCACCAGTGATGCCCCAATACCTATAATGACAACCCCAATCATAACTTCGATCAGGGTAAATGCTTTCGCCATAGTGGCGGTACTACGCACCGGCGTACAGATCATTGACTTCGTCCGGATCATTGTTTGGCCCAGCGGAGTACAATTCATATTGCTTAAATTGCTTAAATTTCACCGGTGGACGATTGTAAATAAACTCTTGTCCCCAACCATCTTCAGGAATCGATTCAGTATCAATGTAAGGACCTGCCCACTTTGTTTTGAACTTATCGCCCTTTGGTCGCTTAATCAGTGCCAACAAGCCACCTTCTGTCTTGTCAGGAAAGTGCCCAATATCAGCGTTATAATCAAGAAGACCATTTTTGAGTGCTGCAATATTGCTCTTGGTGGAAGAAGACTTTGCTCGACCCAAAAATTTAATCAGGTTTGGCCCAAGAAGCGCCGCCATAATTGCAATAATTGCCACAGCAATCATCACTTCCATCAGCGAGAATCCTGCTTTATTTCCTCGTATCATACATACTCCTTACTTATTTATACGCCGGCAATATCGCCCATTTTCATCATTGGCATAAAAATTGCCGCAACCACAAACAACACGATAATGCCCAGGACCGAGGTCATAATCGGATCGATTTTTGCCGTCAATGACTCCGTTAAATCGGAAAGCTCTGTGTCATAATCACGACCAACCGTCAAAAGCATCTCAGCAAGCTTGCCAGACTCCTCCCCCGTATTGATCATGTAGCTTGCCATTTTAGGAAACAATCCTGTTGCTGCAAGATACTTTGCAATTTTACCTTCTTTGATAATGTTATCGCGCGCCTCCTGAAGCTTTTGGGCAAGCACTTTATTCTCTACAATATTTGCCACGATATCTAGTGCTTCAGCCAGGTTTACACCACTTTCCATAAGCATTCCAAGTGTCTGGCTAAATTGTACCACGGCTTTTGTTTTGGCAAAGTACGAAACAAGCGGCAAACGCAATATTAATTCATCAAGTGCGCGTGAACCTGACGGCGTCGCTTTCCAGCGGTTAAAGAGCACATAGCCACCAATACCAATAACAGCAATCCAGATATAATGATTGGTCACAAAGCCAGACATGGCAAGAAGCACCTGTGTCGGCCCCGGCAACTCCTGTCCAGTCTTGTTGAACATATCACTCATACGCGGCACCACAAAACCAAGAAGGCCAACCACAACAACACCTACCACACTTAACAGCATCAGCGGCTTTGACATCGCTTTTTTAATCTTTTTTTGTGTCTCACTACTACGCTGCAAATATTCAAGCAGCCGGGCCAAAATCACATCGAGCTTGCCACTTGCCTCACCGGCTTTTACCAGCTGCACATAAATATTGGAAAATGCCTTTGGATGCTGCGAAAGCTGAGAGGCAAGCGATTCCCCCGAGCGTACACCCTCTTTAACAGTGACTAAAACACCTTGAAACGGCTGCTCAAATTGCTCAGTCAGCATATCAAGCGCATCTACCAATGGCACCCCCGAACGCAGAAGCACACTCAGTTGCTTGGTAAACACCAAAATCGTCTTTTCTTCAATCTTTGGCGAAAACAATTGTCCCAGCCACGAATCTGCCACGCCATGCGCTGCAAGCTGCACATCCACGGGCATCAGCCCCTGGCCCTGAAGAACATCTTTAGCACTTTGCACCGAAACGGCGTCAAGCGTGCCGGTCACCTGCTTGCCAGAACGCGTAAATGATTTGTATTTATAAAGCGGCATTCTTGATCCCTGATTTTTGATTGCTTGATGAGAAAGGCAGTCTAAAAGTAGACTAAGAACCGTAATACAACGCAACCATTCGGGCGCACTATAGCAAAAAGAGGATTTTGATGAAAAGAAAACACTGTTTAATACGCCGCGCAACAGTAGCTGCATTTTTTGTTTGCGCCATCACACCATTGCTGCAAGCCAGTATGCAGGATTTACTCAGCGCCACACCAACAACTACACTCATAACGGCGGTTCCTCCACGCACGCCACTGCGCGGCTTTTTTGAAGCGGCAGAAGAAAAAGTCCCGCGCACCGATGCATCATTTTTTTCTCGCGCACTGACGCCATTTATTAAAGAACACTACAACGCTGTTGGCTACGCTGATCATCTCTCCCGCGATGGCCGGGATGTAACGGAATTTTTGGCACTTTCAAACGATTACCAATTCAGTGCTGAGCAAACGTATACGGGGCTGCGCCTCTTTGTACAACGCTACAAAGATGCAGCGCTTGTTGACGACACCGTGACAAACCACATTTTAGAAATCATGCCAACCGAACTTGAACGCCACTTCCCGCTCAATCCTATCAACACCTCCAAGCAAAAAACGCCGGCAAAAATGATTGAAAACATCATGCTCACCGAGCTGACCGACCATCTGGAAGCACCAAAAAAATCAACCGACGCCTTTTTTTCAGACCTCTCTCGCACTATTGCCGCCTCACTCAAGGAGACTGGGGTAAGTGATGAGATGGCTATGAAAGAACGTCTGCGCCAGCTTGCAACACAATGCGCTGAGCTTCTGATACAAAAAACCATCTGGTACCCGCAGTACCCAGAAAGCATCTGGCCTTCAGTCCTGAAAGCGGCACACGCCCTCTCCCAGCTCTGCAGCCACCGCATTATTACTCACGCCGATGACGCAGACGCGCTGTATCGATCACTCGTGTCGCGCTTTATCTATTTCATCGAACATTCCGGTTACCAGATGCCGGTTTCCTGGTACGAAAATATTCAAAGTGACATTGAGGGGGGACTTGTGCTATTCTTGGAGTCACCGGAACTTGATGCCGGAATCACCAGCAAAAAAGAATTATTAATGAATGCTTTGTCGCAGGGAAAGACCTGTGCTATTGCGCAGCAGCAACATGGACTTGTGCTGATTTAACCCATCCAGGACGACTGAAAAGAGGACACTTATGAAGCGCGTACTCGCTTTTTTACTTATTATTAATACCGGCATACCGGCAGCACACGCAGAGCTCAATCGCTGGCACGCCGCTGCAACAGCCACCGCCCTTGGATCAATAATCAACCTTGGCGAAACGTTTGCCAAAAAGAAGAAGAGCTATTCAAAAACAGTCAAACTCATACGCACGCTTGCAAGCGTCATTGGCGTAGGGGCAACCATCGCTCTTCTCGCTCGCGCCCACAAAACAGAAACAGCGCGCATAGAAGCGGCTGAGAGAGCAAGAGTTGAAGAAATACAAGGCTTTTGGGCTGATGAAAAAGATAAAAAGAGAAAGGGGCGAGAAGGACTCATCCAAGCACAGGAAGAAGCAGCAGCTCAAGCCGCGCAGCGAGCAGAAGCAGAGCGAGCTGCTGCAGAAACCGCAAGACAGCAAGCAGTAAAACGGCAAGCAGAAGAGGAACTAGTAAGACGAAGCATAAGCCAAGCGCTTTATCAACAAAAAGAATCTGCAAAAGCGGAGCTATTGGCCATAGCGAACAGCTTACATCGTGAATCGGATGCACTCACAAACCGCATACAGACGCTGCCTAATGAGACCGCAAAGACTGCGTTAACAACCAGACTAAATCAGTCTATAAGTGAAATATCTAGGAACATGGGAAATCTACTTACAACGCTAAGTGCCCATACTACAGACGTAGACAGCTCCACTGCAGGACAGGCAAGGATAAAGGAACTAGGTCAACGTCGCATTGAAGCACTGGCAAAGGCAGAGGAACTAAGAGCGGCAGCACAAAAAATTATAGCGGAGCTAGAACAAGAAGTAGCGAAACAAACTGCTGCAGAAATTGCACGGGAAGAAGAAGCCGCACGAAAAAGAGCCGAAGAAGCAGCGGTTGTTGCCGCAATGTGGCGCGAAGCGCTTACTGCAGAAAAAAAAGACGCACTAGCTGAATTAAGTGGTATGCAATTAAAATTAGCTCAGCCGTTCATAGCTCTCAACAACCGCATAAAAACACTACCCGATGAGGCACAAAAAACCGCATTGCTAGAACGATTTGAGAAATGCCGTGATGAAATCATTGGCAAGATAAATGACCTAAGGCAAGAACTAACGCTTGCTGATATAAACAGCGAACAATCATTTCAAGCCACGCGCGCGACAGCGAACACAAACATAGCAAGATTGCAACAAAGAGCACAAGAAGTTATAGAGGGCACGGAAAGAGAAGTAGCAGCAATAGAAGCTGCGAGACGCGAAGAAGCAGCACGGCGCGCTGCAGTAGCGCCAGAGCCCGCCAGCGCCAGAGCAGAAGAGCTTCCTGAAGAGAAAAGAAGCTCCGCAGTAGCTCGGCTTGAAGCCATGCATGACGCCTTGAATCAAGCCTATGCGCAACTAGAAGAACGCATAAGGGCCGAGAGGCCTAATCTAGAAAGCAATCTGAAGTTAGCCAAGGCTGAAATCGATAAGGTAGTAGGTGTGCGGACGGCGTTAGCAAACACGGATCTGGATGGAGATCTTGACGAGGCAATCTCGGTAAGATCAGGAAAAGCAGAAGCATTTGCCAAGAAAGCAGAAGAAATTATGGCCACCACACGCCGCGCAATAGCAGCAACAGCACCAACCGCGGCCACCAATGCCGCCGGAGGGGCCGGCGCTGAAGAGCCAGAAGACCGCTTGACCAGTGACATAGCTGCCGCCTCATTTGCGTGCGTGCCGGAAGCACAACGGATGCCAGTGGTTAGACCAGCAGCCTCAAGCTCCTTTGTGCGCGCTGAGAGCCCTGATGAATTAAAAGCATCATTGTTCATTCCTGACAATAAAGCCCTTCTCAGCACAGTACCCGTACTTGAAACGGTGGACGTATGGCAACCGGTGAAAAGTATTGTTGGTTACGCAGGACATCACGCGCCACAACATACCTGCGTCGTAACGCCACTGGGAACGGGATGGACCGGAAGCGTAACAAATATAAAATTACGAAATGAGCCGCTTTTTAATGCGGAAGGACTACCTATCGATAGGACAGGAAGAGTCTTAGGCGATGATGAGGAGCCCACACTTCTGCCCGGATGGGCACGCTACGAAGATTCTTACGTCATGCAGGAAGCTGGCGGATCAATGCAATTTAACGTAAATGATGGCAGTGGCCGTCCAGTGCACCGTGCACAAGACGGCCTCCTGTTCGCTGAAACCGCTCAATATGACGCAACTATTGCAGCCTGCATGCAGGCATCCGGCAAAAAAGGCACTATTACCACAGAGACCGTAAAGACAATTAATAACCAACTCAAAATTGATCAACCCTTAGGAGGAAGCAGCGCACTACATGTATGCACTATTAATGGAAACACCCTTGATATCCTTAATTGTGACGATTCAGGCTCACTACTCTTCTACTCTGACGGAACAACTGCGCCTACCCCCAAAGATCAAGAAACAGGGACATACATGTCTCTCCATCCTTTCTTCACAAACAACCCAAATTCGCGAGCACTAGTAAGGGAGGGGCATCTAAACAGACTAGGTAATGACGAAGGCAACCGGCCCTTATGTGTAGAGCATGGCACATCCGAGATTTCACCGCGAGCAAAATATCTCATAGTTGCTTGCGACGGATTTTGGGATATCTTTCTGAACAAGGCAAAAACCCAGCCATCAGGAATAACACCACAACAAGCCTACACTCTAATTGATCACGCCATTGCAAAGAATCAAAATCCTGGCCAAGCCCTTGCACAATGGGCACGCGAGCACGGGCGCTCAACCGACGACATCACCGTCCTGGTGTTTGCCTTCGGCTACAAGCCAAAAAATCGCGCTGCCAGCGTACTGGACGAACCAGAATACATTTTAAGCGAGCCATATCAATCCCTTGTTAATCAGCAAGCTTCCTTACGTACTGCAGCCGCTGCAAGAGCGGCAAGCGAATAATGAAGCAATCATGAAACGCATACTCGCTTTTTTGCTCATCATCAATATTTCCACAGTTATACCAGCAAGCCTACCGGTCAGTGGCCGCACAGCTGCGGGCCTTGGTGCCCTTGTGCTGGGTGGCGCGTCACTTGGTAACATTATTGAAACATTTGCACACAAAAAGCAAAAATATTCAAAAACGGTCAAAATCATACGCACCCTTGTCAGCATACTTGGCGTAGGCGGAACAATCGCTCTGCTCGCTCTTGCACAAAAAAAAGAAGTCGCCCGCATAAAAGCAAAAGAAGCAGCTGAAAAAGCGGCCCAAGATGCAAGCGTAGATCCTGCCACGCAGCGCGTACAAGAACTCACTAGGCGAATGGAATACAATCTAGCGCAAGCACAAGAATACGATACAAAAAACGCAGGGATTAAAGCATCCGCTTCTAACCGAAAATTCACCACCGCCCAGACAGCGCCAAAAGCCCGCCGGGCCCTCGATGAAATACGCCAACCAGAAAACATTCAAGTGATCAAAAACATCTATACTGATTTAGAGAAAGTAAGAAAAGAAATCACCGGACTAACAAAAACCATTAGCGCTCCAACTAAGGAAGAAAGAGAAAAAAAGAAAACCATACTTATTCAACGAAGCAGTATGGAAATAGCGGCAATACATACCTCTATAGAAAAAGGTGAAATACGACAGGCACAAGCGGCACTCGCTAATCTGCAAAGGATGCTCGCTGACTTACGCACTGCGCTACCAGGCGATTTAGAATACTGGTGGAATGGAGAAAAATTTCACCACCTCAATACAGTAGTGCGCACCCGGCTTAGAGAAAATCCAGACCCGGACTTAGCAGTCTAAAACTTAAGTGAAACACTGCCGCCCAGCAGCACGCCACTCATTATCTGTTTGCCACTAAACGGAAACGTCACTTGCAGCATAACTTCCGGCAAGAACCGCCAAAGATGGCTGTTTTTCGGCACATAGGTCAGTCCTGCCACCAGGTTGTGTGATTCAGAAATATCAATGAGCGGTGATGAATTGATCACCATAGCACTCATAAAATCTGATTGCGGAAAAAACGTACTGTCGGTGTGTTTGAAAAACTGATAGCCGGCGCTGCCATACAATCCGGTATCACCAAAATCTAATTGGCTGTACAGCGTAAACCGCCATTCTGGGCCGTATTCTTTAGTCGCGGTGTCAGTGGACAGTTGCAAGTACGGTGTTTGCGCCAAGCTCGTTTTGAGGCGCCATTCTTTGCGTCGACGAACAATAAACGTCGCACCAACATCCATACCAATACGCATACCACCACCCAAATCAAGGCGCAATCCGGCGCCAAGCGGCACGGTCATTGATCCGTCACGACCAAAGTCTGGCGTAAACGGTGCATTTACTGGCGCCTGCTGCGCCGTCGGCAGTGTCATACCACAGCGAAGCGTCACCAGTACATCCTGCAACCGACGATGTTGCTGCAAAAAATGCGCACTCCAATTGAGCATACAGGCAATATCGCCAAGACCTGTTTTGGTGTGACCAGTAATATCAAGATTACCGTTTTGAAGCGCAAATGCGGCAAGTTGTGCTTGACTTGCAACAAATGTCGTATTGACCAAATCATCACTCAAGGTAACTGACTTGGTCAGCGGCTGCCACGCAATGTTGCGAAATCCCGCCGAGATAACCGGCACATGCACGCCAACAGAAAATAATCCCGGCAGCTTGAGTGCACTAATGCGATACATGATATCAATAGTTTGTTGGGCCCAACGCAAATCACCGGTGACGGCAAACATGCCGCGCGTGCCGTCTTGGGTTGCGCGTAAGCGATTGGCAAGCGCATGCAACGTGGTGCCAGGCGCACTCCCTTCAAGCATGGCAAGCGATGATTCTTTGCCGCCATATACTTGCGTTACCGGAACTTTTGTCTCTTGCGCATCAAACGCACGATTAGAAAGCATGTGCTGGGTGCGCACGCCAACCATGCACGAAGTACGCGGTGACCAAATGTGCTGCGAAAACGTAAAATCATACGGCGCATGCACATTAGTCGGCGTATACGCACCAACCATGCTGCAAACCGTTACAGACGCAAGAAAAAAACGGAGCTTGTTCATATCAAAAAACCTCTCTGCTTATTGCAATAGTTGAAGGCCAGCGTTACTTGGCACCATCAAGGTACCGGTAGCAGGATCACCCGTAATTGAAGATAATGTATTAATCACCAGTGACTGATTCAGCATCGGCTGAAGAGCAAAAATCCATGCATCTAAGTTGCCTATTGGCGGACGCACCGGGAGCACACGCAGCACCTCAGCACCATCGGCCAAAAAGCGATGATGCGTTGAGCTACAATCAATCATCATGCCACCATCGGTGTACACTCCTTCACGCAAACTACCGAGCATGGTGAAGTAACTGCGCGTCGTATTCATAAACGTATGCTGTGTTGCTGACCATTGCGTTGCGCGATTAACATGCGCTGCGTACGTGCCTGTAGTGCAGGCCACGCGATACACCGTTGCCACATTAAGCCCCGCATCTGCCGCAAGCACATAGAGCGTACCTCCCTGCCCTTGCGTAGCATTTGGCACAAACAACAGTTGCGCGCACACACCAAAGGAGTCACTGCCGCCGGCGGTCACCGGAATTTGTGCCCAACCGGTCGTACTTCCGGTAGCAATAGCATTTAAATTCTCTGCCGTATCATCAAGCGATGACACATTGACCCACAAGCCGCTGGTAGTTGCAAGCACCAGATAACCACCAATCATCGCACCCGACAAAATAGTTTCATTACTTGAGCCAAGCAGCACGCCTGGTGATGCGATCAATTCAGGATTGAGCGAAACACTCGGCGATGGCTTAAATGCATCGCTCTCATACGCAATACGATACACACCATCAGTACAAAACACATAGACATAATTGGCATCAGTCAACAAACAACGCACTTGCGAGAAGCTGCTGCCATCAGATTTTTTCAGCTCATAAAAAGAAAAACTCGTATCAAGCGTCGTCAAATCAGAAAGGCCTCCAGACAAGCCACCCCATCCATGTCCCGCCGTAGTGCACAGCACCGCAAGACCATTCGTACCCCCAACAAATAACCATCCGTCAGAAGAAAGAAAAGAATCACTCGATCCAACCGCCGCTGCCGTTACCATGCCAAGCGAAAGATCATACTGCGCCAAATCAAAACTTTTAAAATAGGATGCATCAGCAAATTGATCACCTTGCACCAGCGTGCCATCTACTTGCGAAAAGGCCAGCGCGCACGAGTTGCGTCCGGTAAATATCAGCAATGTTGTATCATCAGCAATTTGCGGCGACATCTGATACCACGCATCGCCAGAAGCGCCTTGCACCGGAAATATGGCTTGCACGCCTCCCGCCCCAGAAGAGAAAAAACTATTCACTTGGCCAACAAGACCGGTTGTTGTAGTGCCACCCCACAAACCATTGCCTTCGTTGCTTCCCCAAATTTGTTGTCCTAGCATCGTATACTCACCACCCCCATCGGCCATAAGCATCGTAAAGCGTGCCTGTAAATCGCGCGCAAAAGCGTACACGCCAGCACCTTGCGCCGCAACCGGCGCCCACGGTGACCAGGACATAATGACACCATTTGCAGAAAATTGCGCTTGCGATACAAACACACCACGCAGCGCATCACTGCGTCCTCCACACGCAACAAACACACTGTCACCCTGCACCTGTAAGTCAGTTACTGCCGCAGGTGGCACGCCCGCACCAACGAGGGCATATGCGGGTGGTTCAGCTGCTGTAACTAACTGCGTGCTATTTGCCTCTGTTGCCGCTGCCGCATTAATCGATGCCACTGATGAGAGCGCCGTTATGTTTGCAAGAGCACCAGTACTGGTAAGCGGAAGCGCAAAAACGCCTTGTGCAATATCATCGGACCTACTTACTACAAGCATAGCCATACCGGTTGATGTATTCATCACGCCAAGTTGATTAATGGCAATACTGTTGTCAGTTGCTGCCACCACATAATCACCACTACTCCAGGAGTTAGGCGCGATAATAGGCGCTGTCTTAAGTTGCAGATCACGCAAGACGCCAGCCTTGTTATTGACTGATGTGCTCGGAAGCATCAGCTGCGCACTGACTACTGCTACACCAGCGTCAGTGGTGTTAAGACCAACATACACTGTTTTGAAATACTCACTCCAGCACAGACACCCGGCACTGCTGATCTGACCGGCATCATCAATACTGATGAGCGCATTAGTGATAGGCGCCGCAGTTGGGACCCGATTGCTACCCGTTGCATCAAGCGGCACAATGCCATACGAAGGTTTGTTGTACGCATCCACGAGCACTTGCCCCACAGCAAGTCCCGTGCCGGGACTGCCATCAAATTGTGTGGTAGAACCAGAAGAGACGCAGGCAAAAATAAGCGGATAAAATACCGGCTGCGTTTGATCACCAGGCGACATCCACACCAGTGTGCCGGTGGTGAGTTGAGAAATACTTTTTGTTGCTACACCGGTTGCATCACCAAACGGTTTGACATTGGTGAGCAGTGCGCCACCCGTTTTTGTATCTTGCACCAACGCAACACCAGTCACCGCACCAGAGGTATCTGCATACGCAGCTACGGGGTACCCCTTCCACGCGGCAAGCGCACCAAGGGCAGTACCATACAAAGGATTTGCAGAAATCACGGCAAGCACATCAGTCGGTGATTTTTTACTCCGCGCCGTTGCATCATTTATACGTGCCTGCGCGGGAACAAGAGCAGTGCATGTTGCGGTATACGCACCAGCAAGAGAAGTACGCGTAGTGATAAGACGAGAAAGAGCATAAGAATAAGTGCCCGCGTCAAAATCAGTAATAGTACTGTTGGCAACAAAAAAATCGCCGTCCGGACTTGAAGCTGCAAGGTTAAACGATATCGGCGCTGTCGCAGAAGCGCTCGCATGCACCGGTGCAGAAAACAATGTTCCTATCATGCCACCAAGCACCACTAGCTGCATTTTCATACACACCCTTTCACACTCAAGAATCAAAGCCTGCTCTAGAAGAAGGCGGCATCATACGGAAAAGGCGCAAGAGTTGCAAACAAATAAAGGGGCACGGTTTCATGCGCTCTGACTACAGCGCCGGGACGAGCCGTCCCTCCTCCAAACGCACTACCGTATCCATGCGCCTATAGACCTCATGATCATGCGTTGCAATAATCAGCCCCAGCCCCTGCTCTTTTTGATATGCCACGCAAAAATCAATAAGACGCTGCCCCGTCTGGGTGTCAAGATTACCCGTCGGCTCATCAGCAATAAGAAACGTTGGTTTTTTAATAAGTGCACGCGCAAGTGCCGCGCGCTGCTGCTGCCCACCGGACAGCTGATGTGCATAGTAGTGACGGTGATCGTACATGCCAAGCTCCGCGAGCAAGGCATTGACCTCGTGTGCGCTTGCACCCTTGCCCGCAAGCTGCGCGGCAAGCAGCACATTTTCATACACGGTAAGCTCTGCAATCAGATAGTGCTGTTGAAAGGTAAAGCCAATATGAGTAGTAAGCCACTCATGCCGCTCTGCTGGCGAAAAATCAATCAGCAGACGGTTGCCCCACACCACATCACCTGAGTCGGGCAACTCAAAGCCAGCCAAAATGTGCAAAATGGTTGACTTACCAAGACCAGAAGCGCCAACTATAGCGTAGGAAACGCCTTTTTTAAAAACGCAGCTCACGTCGGCTAGTACCGGCCTTCTGACACCCCCAACACAAAAACCCTTGGTAACATGCCGGAATGAGAGGCCATATTCAGAAACAATTGTTCCCATCTTTCACGATCCTTTACAGTGGTACTGGTGAGCAGTTACGAGGCAGCGCATTCTATAAGAAGCGTGCGTTTTATGCCATAGATAGCCGCAGAGAGAAACTCATTTTTAGCCTTAGGGGGAGGTAACACTATGAAAAAACAGGAGAGCAAAAGCCGCGCTTCAGCACATCGCGAAATAGCCGTAGTTCCAACAATTGATGTGGTAGTATTTCCTCATATGGTTGTTCCATTATTAGTGCTTGATGCAAAGATTATTAATGGTATTCGCAGTGCTATGGGAGGCGACAAAAAGGTGCTCATGCTCGCCACAAAGATTGCTAATAATGGCTACGACGATGAGGGTGAACCGGTCAGCATTGACGACCTCTTCTCTCTTGGCACCATTGGTGAAGTCATTCGAGTCATGGACCTTGCCGACGGTGGCATCAAAATTCTGGTACAAGGCGTAGAGCGGGCCTTTGTTGCTGCACTGACGCCCACTGAAGAATCTCTTCTTGCGCTTATAGAAACAGTACCTGCCGCGTACGACGACTGCAATGCAGAGAAGCGCCAGGGATATGTAAAAGTCATCACTGAGCTTGTGCAGCGGCTCTCGCCCACAAGCGCGCTGTTTAGCCCGGACTTTGTAACTATTATTGGGCAAATTGAAAATCCACAAAAAATGTGTGACTTCGTTCTGTCACACCTGAATTTACCGGTCAATCAAGCACAAGAGCTTCTTGAAAAAGAAACTATCAGCGAAGTTCTTGACAGCATTGTCGGCCATCTTGAGCGCATGGTCTCCTCAAGCGAAGTTGAGGAAAAAATACGCACCTCAACTAGAGAATCCATCAATAAATCCCAACGCGAATATTATCTGCGTGAGCAGCTACGTGCCATTCAAAAAGAACTCGGTGATGACAGCGATTCAGATATTCAGGAGCTTGAACGCAAAGGCGCAGAAGCTGCGTTTAGCGAAGAAGCCCGTACCGAATTTAATCGCCAAATCAGCCGCCTCAAGAAAACATCAACCGACTCTCTTGAAGCAACCGTCATGCGCAATCACCTTGAGTGGCTGCTCAGCATGCCCTGGGGCAAAATGACCACTGATTCAAATGACATTACACTCGCACAAAAAGTACTTGATGAAGGACATTTTGGGCTCCATGAAGTCAAAGACCGCATTCTTGATTATCTCTCAGTAAAGTACCTGAAAAGCGATTGTGTTAGCCCTATAATGTGTCTTGCAGGGCCTCCGGGGGTTGGTAAAACCTCGCTCGGTAAATCTATTGCGCAAGCCATGGGCAGAAGTTTTGCCCGCATCGCCGTTGGCGGTGTGCATGATGAAGCAGAGGTACGTGGCCACCGTCGCACGTACGTCGGCGCGCTTCCGGGGCGTTTTGTACAAGCAATCAAAAAGGCCGGCAGCCTTAACCCCGTCCTGCTGATCGACGAAATTGATAAAATCGGCTCATCACACAAGGGCGATCCATCCGCAGCACTACTTGAAGCGCTGGATCCAGAACAAAACAAGGCGTTTTACGACAACTATCTTGGTGTCCACTTTGATTTTTCAAAAGTGCTCTTTATTACCACAGCAAATGACCTGAGCGCTATTCCTGGCCCATTGCGTGACCGTATGGAAGTGATCAGCATCCCGGGATACACCAAGGAAGAAAAGATGGAGATTGCCAAGCGCCATCTCATTCCCAATACCATCGCAGACTGTGGCCTTAAAAACACTGATATTTCTTTTTCAAAAGAAGTTATCGAAGAGCTCATCACGGGATATACCCGCGAAGCAGGCGTACGGGGTTTATCCAAGCTTTTACAAAAACTGTGCGCAAAATACGCGCGTATTTATATTGAAAACAAAAAAGGCATCACCTTTACCAAGCGCAACTTGGCAGACCATCTTGGCCCACGCCGCGCCCTAGACCTTTTAAAGGTTGGCATCCACAAAGTGGGCATTACCAACGGCCTTGCCTGGACACCAGTCGGCGGAGACCTGCTGCAAATAGAAGCACTGCTCATGGCAGGAACCGGCAAGCTCATTTTGACCGGCCAACTGGGCGATGTTATGAAAGAATCAGCCCGCGCTGCAATGAGCTATATATGCTCAAATGCACAAGAGTTTGGCATTGAACCAAAGCTGTTTACGGAATATGACGTACATATACACGTACCGGCAGGGGCTATTCCCAAAGACGGCACATCTGCCGGCATTACCCTTCTCTCCTCCATTTTCTCCGTATACACGGGACGCGCCATTAATGGTGATTTTGCCATGACCGGCGAGCTAAACCTACAAGGCAATGTTCTGCCTATTGGGGGCGTAAAAGAGAAATTGCTTGCCGCCAAGCAGCATGGCATCGGTAAGGTAATCTTTCCTAAACAAAATGAACGCGATATAAAAGGCATTGGCACTCTCCCAGAAGGCATAAAAATTGTCTACGTAGAGGATGTCAGAGAGGTTCTTTCACTCGTACTACTACCAAAACAATAACTTTCGTATTACACTATACGATAGCTTTTAATAAAAGCTGCATTGTAAAAAGCTTTTCCCCATGGAGGTATGCGCATGCGTATAGCACGTATGACGCTCATTTTGAGCATCCCGCTTCTTGTCGCCATCAACACGGCCTGGTCGATTTCGGTTGTGTTTGTGGATGGGCTCGTCCTGCCCGGCACTACTAAAGCACTCAAGGGCACAAGCAGTGCACTAAAAGATAATCTCGCCCGCTACCGTAAAAATCAGTCTAGTGTCGCTTTCTTAATCGCCAACCAAAGCGATTTTAACAGCGCCTGGGGATGCACCGGGTCAGTCACTGGCACCACAAGCGCGGGTGATTATACGATTACCCTAAAAGACATGATTGAGGTGTACAATCCGCAAAGCAATATCAAGGAGATCACGGTCATTGAGGATGATCACACCCCTCCTTACACAGAGCATCTCACCGCTGCATACCGAATTATTAGCGGGTCACCACTGGCAAATAAACTCCCAGCAGACGAGGTAAATCAGTTTTATAAATTTCTGAGCAGAAAGTACCAAACCAAGCAACTGCAACAAGAAATGGCTTCTGCAAGTTCCTATAATCAGCTCATTCAGATTATTGCCGAGCGCGTTGGCCTGGACATCACCCCAGAAAAAGCCGTCGAACTGCTCATCAACAACTCTTTTACCGAACGCAAGAAAAACATTTTGGCCGAACTGTTGTTTCAGCAAAATAAGAGCTCTGCCGGTGGCCCGGATGAAGGCGGTGAAGCAGCAGCAAATTTCTATGACCAACTCAATAAGCTCAATCTGCCGAGAGAACTCCATGAGCCGCTGCTTGAAACCATAGATCGCTATGAGCGCAGCAAGCAAAGCCCGCATGAAGGGCCAAGCCTTGAAGCGTATTTAAAATTCGCCCTTGCGCTGCCATGGAAAGATTCCTTTTCAGAAGAACAAGAGCTCTTTGACCTTGAAGCAGTTGCCACCGCTCTTGATAATTACCAATACGGCATGGAGCAAATTAAAGACACCGTACTTACCCACCTTGCTCTGCGCATGGTCAGTAACGGCAATAATCCCCTGGTACTCTGCCTTGTTGGTGCGCCAGGAACCGGCAAAACCTCTATTTCCCAAAACATCGCCAAAGCACTCAATAAAAAGCTTTATACCATCAGCCTTGGCGGCGTGCATGCACAATCAGATATTTGCGGTACCAGCCGCACCTATATCAATGCCGCTGAAGGAAAAATCCTGCGTGGCCTTAAGACCACCAAGAGCGCATCATGCGTCATACTCCTTGACGAGATAGACAAAATGGGCCTTGCCAATGAGTGGCATGGATCACCAGCTGACGCCTTGCTGCCCGCACTTGATCCCGAGCAGAACAAGGCATTTCATGATGACTACCTTGCATTGCCATTCAATATTTCAAAAGTGATTTTTATCGCAACAGCCAATAAAGAAGCAAACATCCCGCAAGCACTGCGTGACCGCATGATGGTTATTCAAGTGCCGTCGTATACTCGCGAAGAAAAAATAGCGATTGCCAAAGAAAAAGTAATTCCAAAACTTCTCAGCCGCACGGCACTCATGAGCAGCAAGCCGGTGTTTAGTGATGAGGTAATTGGCACCATTATTGATAACTACACCTTTGAAGATGGTCTGCGCGGCTTGCAAGCACAACTCAACTTGCTCATTGGCAAGTTTGCGCGCGCCTACCTGCGTGGCGAAACCATTACCTTCACCGTTGATAACATCAGTGAGTATCTCGGTACCGCCCACAACAGTCTTGCGGCCTTTAAACGACGCGCGAAAGCAATAGAACCATACCTGGAAAAAGCGACCCGCAAAAAGCTCTTTGATGCCATTGAGCTCTTTGACGCCGCACGCGAGCGCACCCAAGAGTATGACCATCTGCGCACCTACATCAGCACCTTTTTGGATATGCCCTGGAAACCGGCAAAGGACGCGACAGACTACAATTTAAAAGCGGTGTCCAAAAAGCTTGATCAAACCCACTACGGCGCACACGAGGTCAAAGACCAAATTCTTGATTACCTAGCCATGGCAGAACGCACCGGCAACGCACTGAGCACCACGCTGTGCTTGGTAGGTGCCCCGGGTGTTGGCAAAACTTCAATTGCAGAATCGATTGCCCACGCCACCAACCGTCCCTTTGCCCGTCTCTCTATGGGCGGCATTCAAAGCTCAGTAGATATCCGCGGTCTTGGTGGTGAATATCGTGGCGGCCATATCGGTGCCATCGCAAAAGCACTCTCCGAAGCAGGAGCGCTTGATGCCGTCATTGTAGTTGACGAAATTGACAAAATTCAGCACCCCTCCATTGCCGGAGCTCTGCTTGATATGCTTGATCCAAACCAAAATAAGACATTTATAGATGATTACCTCGGCGTGCCGATCGATTTGTCAAAAGTACTCTTTATTGCAACGGCCAATGACGTGGGCGATTTGATAAAAATCAGCTATCCCCTCTTTGATCGCATGACCCTTGTCGAGATGCCAAGCTACACCGAACAGCAAAAAGTGGAGATTGCAGAAAACTATGTGCTCCCCCAGCTGCTCAAAGTTAACAATCTCAAGCGATTGCCGTTTCTGACCGATGACCTTCTACGTAGCATCATTAACGACTACACGTTTGAAGGCGGTGTGCGCCAGCTCACCAAACGACTCAAAACCATCATTGCCCGCTATTTGCGCAGCAAAGCAATGGATGAAGAGTTCACGCTTACCAAAGACACCTTACCAAGTATCTTTGGCGCACCTTCTGGACTCACCCGCGATATCCCAACCGAAGACCAGATTGGCGTAGTCAACGGCCTTTTTGTTATACCAAGCAGAGGAACTGGCGGCATTCTTGTCATCCAGGTAAATATACGTCCCGGCACCGGCGTTATTCATACGACCGGCATGATAGAACGCTCAATGGAGGAATCTATCAAGGCGGCAAGCTCCTATGTGAAAACGCATTGCCAAGAATTATTCGGGCGCTATGCGCCGCACTTAAATGCCATCACACCAAAAGATTTCGAGCGCATTGATATACATATTCATGCCACCCGCGGTGTCCAAAAAGATGGCAACTCCGCAGGCCTTGCCTTTTGTACCGCACTTATATCGGCACTCTCTCAGCGCCCCTTCGATCACACCTGCGCCATGACCGGTGAGATTGATATCAACGGGAATGCACTAGCGATTGGTGGCGTTGCCGAGAAGCTGGAAGGCGCACGAAAAGCCGGCATCAAGCACGTCTTTGTGCCGGAAGAAAATCGCGCCGATGTAGAGACGATGAAGGAGAAGCCAGCCGGAGTTAAGATTACGTTCGTGCGTCATATCAATGAGATTTTACCGCATGTACTGCAGGCACCACGCACCCTGCTGCGCAGTGCTGATCTCTTTGCAGTAAAAAACTCTTGCCCATAAAGCGCTAGACCACCCATACTTCTGTATGCAGCGTCAACAGCGAAAGGCAGTCTATGAACCTTCGCTTGGCCGCAACGCTGCTTGGCAACATACTAGGCGCGCGTCCGCGCTTTATACTGGAAGTGACCACTACGCACCTCATCCTTAAACAAGCGGACGGCACGATCCTGCACTGCAGCAAACCAACACCTGGCTGTCTTGCGCCTGATGGCACGATCGCTACGCCGCAGCAATGCGCCCTGTTTATCAAACAGCATCGGCACTACCTTGCAGCCTACCGCTACAGCATTATTATGCCCCCAAACTCCCCAATACGCACACTTGCCTCTATTGCTACGCTTACCGCAGGCCTGCAGCAGCCCCCCTATTGCATCACGACGGCACCAACGGGAAAAAATATCGCCAACTGGTTTTGTGCCTTTACCGGAAAGCGCATCGCGCCACTGCCGTGGAAACGAGCACTTGTTGCCGTTATCATAGCCGCTGCCGCGTGGTGGTATACCCCGTCAACGCGACAGGCCTCACACAATGCTACATCGTCTTGCGAGCACCCCATACCAACGATGACGTCACCCCAGCATTTCCCCTCTGTCTCATGGCAGACTGCCCTCCCCCTTTTGGCAACCGCCATGGCGCTGCATCGACCGAAGGCGCAAGTAGGCCGCGTCACTCTGACGCCGGAAAAAGCACGGCTCCCTCTGCTGACCACTAGCCCCGCACTGATACCGCGCATGGAGCGCATGCTCCGCCACTGCCTGCCAAAACACGACTGGCACGCAACGCGGCCACGGTATCGGCCGGGGTACCCGCCGCTCTATCGAGCGCAGTTGCAGTTTTGAGCACGTTTGTTATGCTTCTTCCCGCTAAAATCTTTCTAGATTAAGCATTTTATTTTATTTAACCTTCAACCAGCGCTGAGCCTCTAGCTCAGCACTGCACATTTCGAAACGCATACATGCAAAAGAAAACCGTTGATATAAAAGCAGCCCAGCTGCTCAATGAAGAACTGGTACAAGACCAGTTTACGTTAACTCCTGCAGAAGACGCAGTCCTAAATGGTCTTTATCAGGAACACGGGTCCGTATTTACTCCTGGCCAATTGTTTACCGGCAAAATCGTACAACGATCCAACAATGGTATCGTGGTCGACGTTGCCTTTAAATCATACGGCACAGTGCCGCTCTCAGAATTTAACGCGCAAGAGCTCGCCCTGCTCGTTGAAGGAGCGCCAATCGAAGTATTGATCGATCGCCTCGAAGATGAGCACGGTTCTATCGTCTTGTCATACCAAAAAGCAAAATCCATGAAAGCATGGGATCGCGTTATTGAACTGGCTAAAGAAGATAAGCCAGTCACCGGCGTGGTTACCGGCAAAGTAAAAGGTGGTTTGAACGTAGACATCGGCATTCCAGCTTTCCTTCCTGGTTCACAAATTGACGTACAACGCATCAATGATTTTGACCAATTCCTTGGCCAAGAAATTGTCTGCAAAATCTTAAAAATCAATAAGAAGCGCGGCAACGTTATTATTTCCCGCCGTCGCTATATTGAAAGCGAACGCCAAGCAAACAAATCAAAAGTCATGGGCACTATTGTGCTTGGACAAATTATTCATGGTATTGCTAAAAACATCACCAACTACGGCGTATTTGTCGACATTGGCGGTGTTGACGGCTTGCTGCATATCACCGATATGTCCTGGGGTCGCGTAAGCCATCCAAGCGAATTAATCAAAATCGGTGATCCAGTCACGGTAAAAGTTATCGCTCTTGATCGCGAACATGAAAAAATCTCGCTCGGCGTTAAACAATTGTCAACCAACCCATGGGATGATGTTGAACACCGCTATCCAACCGGCACCTCTGCTAAAGGAAAAGTCTCAAGCATTACCGACTACGGCTTGTTTGTAGAACTGGCACCTGGCATTGAAGGCTTGGTCCACATCTCTGAAGTGTCATGGCTTGAGCGCATTACCAACTTGCACCGCGTATACAGCGTTGGCAAAGAAGTAGAAGTGATGATCTTGACGGTCGACAAACATAGCCGTCGCATGTCACTCAGTATTAAGCAATTGACGCCAGATCCATGGATGGATGTAGTAAATCGCTACAAAATGGGCGATCGCATCACCGGCAAGGTAACCAACATTACTGATTTTGGTATCTTTGTTGAAATCGTTGAAGGCATTGATGGTCTTGTCCATATCTCGGATATGTCATGGACCGATCACAGCGTCAATCCAAATGACCTGTTCAAACGCGGTGACACCGTGTCGGCAGTCATGCTTGGTGTTGACACTGAAGCAAAGAAAATCTCGCTTGGTATTAAGCAATTGCAAACGGATCCATGGGAACATATTGATGAAACCCACCCAATCGGTTCGGTTGTCAACGGCACTGTGGTAAAACTTGCAAGCTTTGGCGCCTTTGTACGCCTGGATAATGGCATTGAAGGTCTGATTCATAGCTCAGAAACGGCTGAGAATGCCGGTATTAAAGTAGGCGATACCCTACAATGCCGCGTTATCAAGCTGAACAAAGAAGAACGCAAGCTCGGTCTTTCGATCAAAACAGGCGATACGTACTATCAAGGACAACACGCCGAGGGTGACCGCCGCAAAGATGCTGCTGCACGTAAAAAAGCTGCAGAAGCAAAACCGGCTGTTACCTCGATGAAGTCTATTTTGCAACAAGCATTGCAAGACCATGCTGATCGCACTAAGTCAGATAAAGGCGAGGAATAAAGGTATGCAAAAAACATTTGCAATCATTAAACCGGATGCCGTTGCCGCTGGCCACACCGGTGCCATCATCAGCCGCATCGAAGCTGAAGGGTTTACCATTATTGGTATGCGTAAAACACGTATTTCTCGCGCACAAGCAGAAGTGTTTTATGGTGTCCATAAAGCTCGTCCCTTTTTTGGCGAGCTCGTAGACTTCATTAGCTCAGGCCCTGTCGTATTGCTTGCTCTTGAAAAAGGCGATGCTATTAGCGCCTGGCGTGACCTAATGGGTGCTACCAACCCGGCACAAGCCGCCGAGGGAACACTGCGTAAGCAATTTGGAACCAGCATTGGCAACAACGCAACTCATGGCTCAGATGCGCCAGAAACGGCCCAATTTGAGTTAGTTCTGTTCTTTCCTGAGTTGGCATAAGTATACTCATTCGTGAGGTTTGAGAGGGATGGCTCAACGGCCATCCCTCTTTTTTTGGGGAAATACCATGAAGACACACCGCTCTATCTTTTTAGTATGCACAATGCTCTGGATGCCAGCAGGAGTCAATGCAGCATTTGAGGACTGCTCACGAGCATTACATGAAGAAATCGAAGCTGCTACAAAGCTCGTTGAAACAATAGCCGCACAAGGAGATCTTGAAGCAGCCAGGTATAGGGACGCATTCCTAAGCGCCACGCCAAAACAGGGAAAACTCAGTATTTGTAGCTTGAAAACCTGGCAGGATATGCAAGGCAGCGTCCAAGGCACAACCGCAGCTATGAGCGAAGAGGAAGTAACAAGATACCTTCAAACCGCATTACAAATACTGCTTAGTGAACTGCCTACAGGGAACCTGGATTCTACAACTCCTCGGTACACTGAGTCTTTGTCCTTTTCACGAGCAGAGGCAGAAAGAATACTCAATGACTATTTTAGTCCTACTTGGAATATGAAAGGCCGTTTTGCCGCTGCTGCCATTGGCTATCTACATCAAAACAGTATCAGATTCTTTGATGCACGGGACGTAGCAATCAGCATGCTATGGTCGCGTCAGGGTGAGCCGCATTATTATGGAGAACAAGTAGGCGATCTTACCCTCTGCGCTGAAAGTCTTGCAATAGACAGAAGACTAGATACATACCAATCCCAGGCTGCTAAAACACTTGTAGGCATCTCACCTTCCCATGCAGGATGGAAAAGCAAGCTAACAGACATCGGGAGAAATGTAGCTGCCTCTAATACCGGGTACGTCTCGCCATCATCCCCTGCTGAAGAACAAGTTTTTAGGGTGCTCGCCTCTGTTATCAATTCCGTAACGCACAAAATAAGGTCTAACCCTCAGGTGCTGAATACCTTCGCAACCCGCTACTGGATCGCTCATCGCAATTACTATTTGCCTGAAGGAGAGCCTACCGCGGAAAGCGTTCTTAAGGCAAGCTATGCAGCAATTACTAGTATTCTAACGCCAAAAAAGTGCCAGACTTTTACACACGATCTTGCAACTGAATATCCATTCTACGGAGAAATGCATAATGTATTGTCCGACGATGCAAAGAAATACCTCGTCACTCTTTACATATTGTCTCACTATCCAAAACTACCATCTAATGCGCAGGATATAAAACCCTACATCGCTCCCCTGCACAGCCTGCATGATTGGAGAAAAGACAGTGCTTTTTTTTGGAATCCCAATGTTGTTGCCTATAACATTGCCACCTGCGCAACATCACAAGATTTTCAAAACCATTTTATTCCCACCGGCGAGCAACCAAGCATAGCAAGCGTTGTGCAGGCTGCCTTAACCTTTGCTCAAAAAAATAGGGGTAAATTGCGTGTAACAGAAGCAAAACGTCTTCTGCCAACCGAGGTAGATCTTGCCGCATTAAATGATGATGGGATAACCATTCTGCGTACCTTTGCCATAGTAAAACAGTATAGCGCCTCTGAAAAAAGTATTTTCCACTGGATTTTAGCAAAAGCAGGTCGTGATTTTTTCGATAGTCACTGCACTCAATTGCTGGCGCATTGTCTATTAAAAAATACCATTGAGATTCCAAGTGAAAGCAATAAAGAATACGGTAGCCAAATTCATACATTGCACGGAAATAACTATGTACGCAGTTATGCTGCATGGGTACCCCTCATAGGAGGAATGCTCGAACCAACGCCGCAACATAATGTTGCACGAGACATTCTAAAAAAGGCTGCCACAGCAGACATAGAGGCTGCGCCGGCGTCAGCATCTACAGATGGCTTATCACCCATCACTGATAATGAGCCCACCGCTATGCAAGCACTTCCCAGCTTTGAAGCGCACGGCGGCGCTGGTACTGAAGAAGGGTCAGATCAAGAAGAGAAAAGAGATCAAGAAACAGAAGAAGGGGAGACTCTGGTCGTGGCAGAACCAGCCGGAGAAGTAGTCGCTGCTATGAAATCCCCAATGCCATGTTCAACAGCCGAAAGCCTTGCCGTACCGCCCATGCATCCAGCACTGCCCGTATCACCACCGGGCGCCGAAGAAATACGAGCTGAAAGCCCACTATTTGCTGATGTAGCGGACAGCACAGGAGCAGATAAGACAAATGGTACCGCATATACAAGTTTCAGTAAGCAGCCAAATGTTCAACGTCGAGCAAGAGCGGCCATAAAAAAGCGTGCAGCGGATAAGAAAAATGCTGCAAGGACAAGCGCAGCAATACAAATACAACACTGGGTACGCCGCATACAAAGAAAGCACTCTGCACGGCCAGAGAGCAGAGAATCTCAGGCAAAAGCAGAAGCGCCACACCCCGCAGATGAAGCTATGGCTGATGCAGCCGATGATGCAACGCGCTTGACAAAAATGGAAGAAGAAATAGCAGCAAATGCCAAAGCAGCGGCAAAAATAAGCGCTGACGCCATAGAAGCAGAAGCAAAAAGAAAAAAGAACGCTGCTACAAAAGTCCAACAAACCTGGCGTGGGCTCGTCGGTCGCAGATCCGCACAAAAACTCAAGGTAGATCAGGCAGCAGCACGAGCAGCTGCAGAGGCTGAGGCGGCGGCAAAACTAAGTGCTGCGGCAGCAGAAGCACAACGGCTTGCAGATGAAGCCTACACTGCAGAGATGGCAATACTACAACGAGTTGCAGATGAGGCAAGAAGAGCAGAGGAAGCCGCTCCGGAGGCATACCGACAAGCACAGGCAAGGTTAGCAGCAGAAAACGCTGCAAAAGCAGCAGCAGCAGAACAAGCAAAAATTCTGTTAGAGCGTAGTCACATGGAAACCGAAGAAAAGGCAAGTACAAACTATGAAAGAGCCGTACAACTGGCACAGAAAAAGAAGGCCGAAGCCGAAAAAAGAGCGCAGCAAAAGGCACAGCTGGAAGCTGCAAGAATAGAAAGACTAGCACGAGAAGAAGCAGCAAGAGAAATGCGACAAAGCGCCATCGCCGCGCGCTCCGCACACATGACTACCCCAGCGCCTCGTATAGGCACCATGCCAGATACAAGCCAAGAAGACGCTGCAGCTCGTGAACGTGAAAGACTCGCAGAACTCAAAGACCAAGAAACCAAACAAGAGAACGCAAACAAAGCCGCTACGAACATTCAAAAATCAAAAACAGCTCTCTATGCTGGTTCGACTGCCGGCCTTGCGGGCACCGCGTGGCTCGTCGCTCATTTGGCGCAAGGACAAAACGCCAAGCTCACTGATCAGTTCTTCCGTCGCCTGCTCTCAGGACGCTATCGCAAGCGCTTAAAAGCTGATGCAAAAGTAAATCAAAAAGCAATTACCAAGGCCGGTATTCAAACTATCATTGCAAGTGTGCTGGCTGCTGGAGGGGCTGCTGCAGCGGCTACCAGCGCCTACTCGGGTAATTAACAAAGAGAGACGAAGAATTGTATGATGCACCGTAACATCTATGCACTACTCACGTTAAGCATCTATGCCTGCCTGCTCACGGGACTGACTGCAGCGACCGCAGAAGGTCCAAAAGGCCAAAAAGATTTTCAAAAGGCTTTAAACGAGCTCGCAACTCAGCATCTTGATACCGATAGAGACGAAGAACTCCTACGAGAAACCGCCGTTACCTTTGATCATTTAAATGAAGATGGTCTTAGAATTTTAACCATATTTAATACCATAAAAAACAATCAAGATGATCTCTTAAACAGTAACGGCAGAGCATACCTGGCAAAAAACGGCGCCCGCGCACTTGCCCACTGCTTAGCCACTAACTCTCTTGATCTTAATGCAAAGATCACTGATGAGAATCGCGCCTGCGTAAAAACCTTAGAGGGTAATGCTAGGGGATACTCCTGGTTTCAGTGGGCCAGCTATAAAGAAGCAAGCGCTGCTATACTAAACGCCGCAGAAGCGCCAGCAAGTCCTGCAAGCACAGCATCAGAAGAGCCCGAACCGGCACCGCCAGCGACTCCCGCACCAGCGCCAGCGCCAGAGCTAGGCAATAACAGGCTAGAAGAGGCCGAACCAGCACCTGCCGAACCGGTAGTTGAACCAGTAGTCGAGCCGCTAGACAGGCAGCCAGTAGTTACTGACGTAGTACCAGATGCACCGACGGGCATCTTACTGCAGACTCCGGCGCAATCAGCAAGCCGCTACACCGAAGATCAAGAAGACATGCGCACAACAATAAGGAGCATTGCCGAACAGGGAGACATGAACCCAAGAGGGTATCTCTATGCACTCGGGCTTACTAGAAAACCAAAAAAAGTCCCCGCAGAATATGACGCTGATAAATATCGAGACATTGCAACCTACTGGCTCACGCATGCAAGTACCTATGCCGCAGCCCGCAGCAACCGAGAAATTGCAGTACACTTTGGTTTTGATACGGCGCTTACCATCCTAGAAAAAGATCCATCCTTAAAAAACACCTTGCCCGCAACTATCAATCTCACGTTTTTTCCAGAGTGCAACGAAGCAGCCAAAACATACCTCATGGCAATAACGATTATGCAGCAAGAAGATCCCTTACTGCGCCCCCTCAGACTCACAAAAACAGCAGAGGCAGACCCGCTGCACGTCGTAGAACACCCAGAATCATCCGCATACGCGTCAGATGATGATGAGCTTCCTGATTTTAGCCAGCTTCAAACGGTGTTTTACAACATAGCAACCTGCACCACTCTTGATCAGTTCAAAGCACATATTTTGCGCCGCGCACCACAAAATAACCTTGCCTGGATACAGGCAGCAGTGCTGTATGCAGATGCCCACCACCATACAGAAGACACCAAGCCCTCTACGCAGGCCGATGCCGCAGTGTTGCCAGAGGGGGTCACCTCTGCACAATTAACCGCAACAGGACAGCGAATAGAAAACGCCTTTTATACCGTATGTCTACAAATCAATGACGAGAACAACTTTCTTCACGCACTGCTAGCCGCAGGCCCCAATGACTCTGATGGCCACAATGGGATAACAAGTTTTCGGGCTAACTGCAAAGCACTGGCGGCACGCTGCCTACTAAGAAACGAGATTGATCTGGTAAGCAAAAAACCATATCCCTCAAAAACCTACGCCCTAGAAGGCCACAACTACTTCAAAGGACTTTTGAACTCCTGGACAGGATTTGGGCCTGGCCCAACCGAAGAATATACAAAGACCTACGCCCTTCTTAAGCAGACAATCGACACCCCAGCGCAACCAAAGACACCGCAACAAGGCCCACACAGAGCCCTCGCGCCAAACACGCCGGCTCCACACCCTGCACCAACGCCAGCCACGCAGACCATAGCCTCACCAAATATCCCAAGGCCTGACCCAGCGACACCGCCATCCCGGCAGCTCATACTGCCACCAAGCAATCCAGATGATCTGGCCAAAGAAACTGCAGAATACCTCGCGGCCATAGCACGCGCACAGCAAGCAACACGGGTACAAAGACGTAATAAAATCGCCTCTGCCACCATGTACACCGGTGCCGGAGTAGGTGTAGCCGGCCTTGCCTGGCTCCTGGCGCATCTGCTGAAGGGCGCCAACGCACAGCGCACTGAACAGTTTTTCCGCCGCCTTGTATCAAAGCGCTATCGCCATCGCCTAAAAAGTAATGTAAAAATTAACGGAAAAGAAATTACCAAAGCCGGAGTCCATACCCTCATTGCCGCCGCATTGATAGCCGGAGGAGCTGCCACAGCAGCCGCTGGCAAGTATATGAGAATCTAAAAAAGGATGTTCATGAAACGTATCAAATCGCTTATCACACTGCTCATTATTGTGGGCAACCTGTCATCTCTCAATGCGCAGGACGCACTATCACCGCAGAAAACGCCACAGGCCTTTTTGGCGGCACGCAGCCACCTCCAAGAGGCATTAGAGTACGCAGATAAACACGAGCTTGAACACACTGCCGACGAGCAAGCAGCGACGGCCTTGTTACCACCAGGCATCACCCGAGACCACTTAAACACTGCGGGTAAAAAGATCCTTGACCTCTTTTGTACTATCGATAGCGCATGCTCTGCCAAGACTGGCGCATTCTACGATACCTTACACCCAGACGGCGCTGCTTACTTTAAGGCGTATGGCAAAGAGGAACTCGCCCGTTGCCTTGCCACAAGCACACTGGATCTTGATGCAAAAATCCCTGCAAACGCCGACGAGCCCATTGTTACTCTGTACGGCAATCATCGCAACACCCCAGGAATTATTAAAAGCGCCCTATCGCGGCTGAGCACCGTAACCCCATCGTGGTTAACCCCATCGTGGTTAACCCCATCGTGGTTAACCCCAATCGGTGCATACCAAGAAGCACATCCCAACATACGCAACAAGGCACAACAAGCAGATGCATACGTATCAAAAGCTAAGAAAAACCAAAAAGCAGACGCGTTTCATCTCAAAAAAATGTTTCTTGCCCTGCGTAACAAGGCAAAAGAAAGCAAGCGAAAGCGCTTGGCACAAGAAGCTGCACGCCTACAAAGACGTAACAAAATTGCCGCTGCGGCCGTGTACGGTGGCGGACTTGCCGGAATCGGCGGCCTCACGTGGCTTCTTACCCACCTGCTCAATGGCAAAAATGCCAAACTCACTAAACAGTTTTTTCGCCGCCTCTTGTCACCACGTTATCGCAAACGGCTCAAAGACAATACAAGAATAGATGGAAAAGCAATCACTAAGGCTGGCCTGCAAACGGTTATTGCTGCTGCAGTAATGACCGCTGGACTTGCCGCAAGTGTCATCGGGGCCCGCACCCACCAGCCAGAAACAGGGGCATAAAACAGAGCACTGCTGCCATTTTTCTTGACTTAAATGACGCTTCTGGCACGCTTGTTGAGCTTTTGATCTCCCCTCATAAGCAAGGAAAATGCGTGGTACATGTCTGGTGGATCATACCACTAATCCTCATTCCTCTTGGCACTATGACTGCCTACCTTATTTTGTTGTATAACAGATACACAAAAAGTCAGCGCATTTCGCCCAAAATGAGCGCCATTCCGGCAAAAATAACGCCATGGCGCACCACGGTGTCTATCGGCGTTCTCACCCCGCTGGCAAATGAAGCAGCACAACACCTCGTAGAAGGACTTACCGAAATCTTGTCAGTAAGCCAAAGAACCACCTATGCCATTGTGCACCTTGCCGGCAATAATAATCGTGTTACTCTCCTACAAAAAGCCGAACAGGCGTACAAAGAGCACGATGTACTGATAACCATGGGAGTTCACTGTGGCAACATCGCTATTGAAGCACAGCAAGGGTCACGCACTCACGGCATCATCAGGACTGGGCTACGCCACGAACAAATAAAAAAATTAAAGACATCTGACGCAGTGACCACCACCATAATATGCGCTTACAACTTTGCCGGGCAAATAAAGCTTCTTAAAAGCCTCAAGCCAGAAACGCGGCTGCTGTGCATTGTTTACCGCTTGTGGGGAGAGCACACGTATGCCGAACTGGCAGCTCTTGAAGCAGCCTGTGACCTCTATGGCATTAAGACCATCACCTACCATCTCGTCCATCACGGACACTTAGACAATCAGCTCAATGCATTGGGCGAACCCTTTGATACGCTCTTTGTCATGCCAAGCACCATTACGGCCGCCATTGCGCAAGAACTCATCACGTACTGCAGTGCAAAAAAAATAACCCTCTGCAGCCAAGAGCATGATGTAGTACTGCTCGGCGGTGCGCTTGGATTTAGCGCCCATGAAAGAGGTCTTGGCAATCAGATCGGTAAACTTATCCGCACCATGCATGAGGGTAAAAAAGAAGAGATAGCACCGCTCATAGAGCATATCCCCCTCTATCACTGTCTTATCAATCGCAAAACAGCGCACGCGCAAGGCCTGCAATTGGCCCCGGAATGCATGACTATTCTTGAACACGCACAGCTGAAAGTACCGCCCCTATGACACACACGCACATCGAGCCCCGCTACCAGCAAGCAGTGCAGAAAATCGCTCAAGGCAAACCGCTCGCCATCGCTTTTTTCGTGGGACGTCGGGGTGAATACCATGAATCATTTATCGGGTATTTAGTACGCTTATTCCGCAAGTACAACATCCCGCTTACCATCACGCGCCTTGACAGCACTTCCCTCTCCTCAATGGCAAGCACATTACAACAGCAAGCCTTTTCAGCCATTTTTTGCCTCGATAACACACTGCTGCCCGATATCGCCCGCGCACGCACCCTGAGCCAAACGACTCCTCCCTTGTTCGCCATAGACCTAGCACCCCCCACCCCTCTTGAGCATGATACCTCAGCGCCGCATGGCGTTATAACGGCACGCATTGAACAATTTGCCACTCACTTTTGCAGTATTTTTTCTTTTTTGAAAAACATCACAAGCGTCGGCATTTTGTACGATGCGCATGATCCACTCTTTAGCACACTCCAAACAGATATTGAGCTCCTGCTCCAAAGTAAAAACTACCTAGTCGCGAGCACACCACGCAAACCGACCTGTACCAGTAGCGATATGCAACTCGTGCACAGCTGCGATGTGCTTATCTTTTTATGTCGCTCTGCACCAGCAGACTATGTGCAACGTCTTACCACCATCTGCAAAGAGCAAAAAACCATTTTGTATACCACGCACCGCATCGCCTTTGCACATGGGGCCCCTTTTACGTTTTTACCCGACACTGCGCACGCAGCACAAAACGCATGCGAAATGCTCTTCAATTATTTTGCGCACCAGACAATTGAAGAGATGGATAAAACACCATTTCAGTTATTTATCAATCCAGAAGAAATACCCCACTACGCATCTCTTGAAGACAACCTGGCAGATATTACCGCTTTTTTGAAAGCTATTACCGTAGTACATCCGACAGCAACAGAAAAAGTAGCCGCCTATCTCCGCTTAGAACACACATCACTTGAATAAACTGTTGCAGTCATCGCAAGATACATGCTTATATTCCAGGCAGTTATTTCCGCAGCCAATCACCAAAATCAGTAAAGGACTATGATGGACCGTTTGTCCGTTATTCATACAGTGTTATTTTTCGCCATCTGCATCGCAAGCCCCGCGGTAGCAGACACAGAGATTGCCCTCGTTCATGGCTCATTTTCATGCCACAGTAAATGGTGCAAGCCAGGCGGCACCCCATTTGAAACGTTAAAAAAAGCCGCCTCACACAAAGGGTATACGCTCAAACCATTTGTATGGTCTGGCGGCGTAAGCAGTTTTGATATCATTGAAGCGGCAGAAGATTTGGTAGCATCTCTGCTGAGCGCACCTGCTAATCGGCAATTCATTTTGATTGGCCACAGCAATGGTGGCAATGTCATTGCCTATGCAACCATGCTGCTCTCAGAACTCTATTATCCACAAATCGAGCTCTTGAGCGAAGACGAAACCATTGTCATCGTACCAGAATCACTCAAAAAGCCATTTCTCAGAGATGAAAAGAAAAAAGCGCTTCTGCCATCACATACCAGCGAAGCACTACAAGAAAAAATCGCAGGCACTCTGGTTCGTCTACGCGCACAACAAGCACAATGCACCAACCGTCACCGCAGTCCTCTGTGCTATCCGATTGACCTTGTCTGCATCATGGGCACCCCCATCAATACCAACCGCTTTTCTATAGACATGCGCGTTACCAAGCAGGCAGTGAGTCTTTTTTCTCCAAATGACTTTGTCCAGATTCTGGTAGGCAAGCAATTACTTCCGCCACATGAACGGCGTGCAAACATACGTGCCCGCCTGGCCCTTGATGGCGAAGCGGGCACTTTAATCATTGACCCCTGTCACAAAAATATTCGGCACCCAATAATTACCTCATGGCTCCTTGATCTACCTCATATTTTGGCAGCACCGGCACATAAGGCTGCGCCACACGCATTAAGAAGTGGCACCGTCTATTTTTATGACGCAAAACAACCGCAATTTTACTCAGAAACTGAAGAATCGCTCGTCGACGGCTCACTCTTTATCTCATCCTCTCCTGATGATTCAGCAGAAGATGATGACGACTCTGAGGAACTTGAGGTATCAACAGACGCCGAGGATGATGCAACCTTTGACAGGTGAGGATATCTTTTTTGCACCTGATCAAGCACGCCGTTAATAAAGCGATATGCATCTTTTTCTGCAAACGCCTTGGCCATCTCTACTGCTTCATTGATAATTACTGAAACAATAGAATCTTCCTGCTCAAACTCCCACATCGCCGTACACAATATGAGGCGCGTACAACACCCCAGACGATCAACAGGCCAGTGTTCCAAAATCGGCTGCAGCATCTTTTGATACCGCGCTTGATTTTCAATAACACCCTGAACCATGGTCAGCACAAAGGCATTGTCGTGAGCAGTAAGGCCGTAGAACTCTTTAAATTTTTCGGCAACCTCTCCAACCGTTTCGGTGTAATCGCCGCGATCAATCGCATACATATAATGAAAGGCGAGCGCCCGCAATTGGCGACGTGATATCGGCTCGACAACCACTAACTCATCGCAGCTGTTATCAAGCGGACCACCAAAGCATTTACAACGTGTTTCTTTGTCCATACCCAAAAATCCCCCCATCTCTGCTAGACACGTTCTACGTAGCTGCTATCGCGCGTATCAACTTTGATGATATCACCTTCGTTTACAAACAACGGCACATCAACCACCACACCAGTTTCCAGCGTTGCTGGCTTGCTCCCACCCTGCGCCGTGTTGCCTTTAACGCCAGGCACCGTGCTTACTACAGCAAGCTCCATAAAATTTGGCGCTTCAATGGAAATCGGCTCACCACGAAACTTAAGCATGGAGTAGACCACGTCTTGCTTGAGATAGTTTTTGACTTGCTCTACTTGAGCTTCAGAAAAACCAAGTTGCTCGTACGAGGATTGATCAAGAAATTGATACATATCGTCAGCATACAAATACTGTACTTGTATACGTTCAAGGCCGGGATCAGAAAATTTTTCACCAGACCGAAACGTTTCTTCTTGCATGCGGTTGGTAATGAGGTTTTTCATCTTGGTACGAACAAAAGCGCCGCCCTTGCCAGGCTTTACGTGCTGAAACTCCATAACCACCCACGGTTCATCGTTCCACAAAATTTTAGTAAACCCACGACGAAAATCTGACGTTGCTATCATGAAAGGTCTTTCGTATTATTAAAAAGATGGGCGCAAGCCTAACACAGTTTTTTCTATTCCGAAAGGCATTACCCATGAAAGCAAAAACCCCTTTTATACAGGATATTTTTGACCTTTTGGCCCAAGAAGAAGAGCGCCACAACACAACCATCAATCTCATCGCCTCAGAAAATTACCCCTCCGCTGCCGTGCGTGACCCACTGCGCAGCATTGCCAGCACCAAGTACGCCGAAGGCTATCCCGGCGCGCGTTACTACGCCGGCTGCTCCATTGTTGACGAGATTGAACGCAGAGCTCAGCAAGCAGCGCTCGACCTTTTTGTGCCGACTCATATGCACGAGCAGTACCACGTCAACGTGCAACCGCATGCCGGATCTATGGCCAATTTGGCGGCGTATCAAGCACTGCTTCAACCGGGCGATATCATACTAAGTATGAAACTCTCTGAGGGCGGCCATCTCACCCATGGCCACCCGATTAACCTCTCCGGGAAGCTGTACCAGATTGTCTCGTATGGCGTTAATCATGAAACTGGCTTTATCTGCTATGACACACTGGCAGAGCTTGCACGCACACACCACCCAAAACTTATTATCGCCGGAGCCAGCGCCTACAGCCGCACACTCGATTTTGCACGCTTTCGCGCTATTGCGGATAGCGTCAACGCCTTGCTCCTAGTTGATATGGCCCACATTGCCGGCCTGGTAGCCGGCGGCTGCCACCCGTCCCCTATTGGCTATGCCGATGTGATCACCAGCACCACACACAAAACACTGCGCGGTAGCCGCGGCGCCTTTATTATCTGCAGCAAAGAATACGCCAAACGTATTGATGCAGCAGTTATGCCAGGACTACAAGGGGGCCCCTTTATGCATGCCATCGCCTCCCATGCCATAGCGTTTAGGCAAGCTGCTACCCCAGCCTTTGCAACCTACGCCCAAGCGGTATGTAGCACGGCGCATGCGCTTGCAGCCGCGCTCAAGGAGCGTGGCTACCACATAGTCAGTGGCGGCACCGATACCCATTTGTTTTTAATTGATTTCAGCAAAACCCCCGGCCTGGAGCATCTGACCGGCCAAGAAGCCGAAGGGCTCTTGGCTGATCATGGCATTATCACCAATCGCAACACCGTACCCGGCGATACGCGACCGCCCCGCATCACGAGCGGTATTCGCATTGGCCTTGCTGCAATGGTGACACGGGGCATGCAGCCCGAGGATGCACCATCACTTGCCGCAGATATTGATGCGGTGCTGCAAAGGCGTGGCAATCCATTTCTAGCCTAGCCGCGCTGCTCCGATTTTACTCATTCCCCAAAAGCCAAAAAGCGGCATGGTTGTATACTTTTTAATAAATATGATTCATAATTTACTTGCACAATATATACACCGTCACCTAAAACAAATGCGGCCATACCTAAAAAGGGAATAATACACCATGAAGTTTCTCAATCTTTTCGCGCTTTGCGCACTCATCTTTTGCAGCTGCAGTGAAGCACTAGGCGCCAACAGGGCTCAAAGACTCACCTATATGGAGAAGGATAAGCTTCGCTGGAGGCTAAGCCATGCCCTAGAGAGTGCTTATGCTCATCTAACCCCCTCGGCGTTACGCGCAGCAGCCCCAAGCCCAACAGTCAGCGCATTTACTCGTCTTGCTGGCTTAAAATTCCCCCTGCAAAAGGATGAGCTCCTCTTGGCGGCATGCTACCACATGGAATGCACCATACCCGACAATAACGAGAATCCTATAAGTGTAGAAGGCCTATATAAGCAACTCAACAACAATAGGAAAGCGCAAGAAAAATCAGATTTTGCAGAAGCAAAAAACCACCTCTTGTCACCGGGTTTTATTGATTTTGCACGCGAGAGACGCGCGCAAGCAACTGCCGCAAAAGCTGCTAAATTATGCCTCAAAGAAATAAGAAAAACATATCGCCCTTCTTTTAATCGAGCTCTTTTTATTCAATCGGCCTGTGCTGTTGCCGGTGATAAAGCCCTTGATGCTGCAGATAAAGCTGCTGAGTCCACACAGGACCGCCAGTTTTGGATACAGGTGGCAAATCTGTGTTACAAAATAAACAATGAGTCAGAAAGATACGGAACCCGCTTGTATAGTCCGGAAGAAACTCCTATTGAAAACACATCGGTACTGGACAAGGCGCGCAATTCGTCTCTGCGCTGGTGCGCTGGTTTTTGCTTTACGAGCGCTGGCCTGTGGGGACTTTTTGCCTTTCTTGTGTACAAAGAAAAGGCCGTTAGAAAAAGCTTGCATACGCTCATCGGCGCGCAAGCTGCGAAAGATCTTGAAGCAGCGTACAAGTCTATTGGCGCGATCGCCGTAAAACGATTGTCCGTCAAGGAAATTGCACGTACAAAAGGCATGATTAAAGTAAAACAAAAATACACACTCGATCCAGCTACAATGCAAAAGGCAATTGCCCTGCAAAGCAAACTGGTAATGCTTAAGTCTAGTATGATTTTGACCGGAATCGGCGCAGGAGCGCTTGCTGGCAGTGCGTTCTTGGATGGCAAGAAAGCCCTACGACTGCATCACGCTCACCAGGAGCTCACCAACGCATACGCAAAGATAGAAGAATAATTGCGTGAAGCTCAAGCCAATCAAAACCACCACCCTTTGCGCACTCATCTTTTGCAGCGCATCTGCGACACTCGCGGCGATGGAAGCGGCAAACCCTGCGGTCCCTGAAGAAGAGACTGAAACAGATAGCGAAGGTGAAACAACAGTAGATCCCAATGCACGAGCACGTAAAATTTTGTACAGATTCGTACATGACGTATTTCAAACAAGCGGCGAGGAGCTGCTGCCCTGGATAACCATCAGCACATCCATGACCAGTAAAATACAAGCGTCCGCAGGTTTGAGCACTGGCAACACTAGCATAGCCACGCGGCTCAATGCCTTGTGGACTGAACTAGCAACCAAGATAAATAATGCTACCAATGGCACTGTAAACCTTACCCAGCAACACATGGACCTTCATATTGCACTTTCCGGCGCCACAGAAGTAACCAACGTTCCAGAAGCACTAAGCGGAAGAATATGCCAGGCTATAGTAGAAGACCGAGATATCTCTCTTCCAGCCACCGTTATCATGCAACGTGTTGCCCGTCATTTTACCGGTACCAGCGACAAAGCACTCCTTAAGCGCTGCTTTGAGGTCGCCCAATCGATAGCGCCAAATGCCACTCTGTACGATAAAAATAGCGGCGCGCATGCCCTTCACCACATGGCCAACCTTGTTGAAACGGCACCGACGCCAACCGCCATTGATCCCGCTGCCTTTGCCCATTTTGCACGCCAAGCACACATACAAGCCGCAATTGAGGTCGTAACCAGACGCCATAGAGCCAAAATGGCATCAGATGCCTTATATCCCCACATGTGGTCAGTAATGGCATGTAAAGAAATGGGATATGAGGCTATAAGTGAAATGAATGCTGATAAAGACAATCAAAAAGCTCTTGCACATGCGGCAAACATATGGTTTTCCATGGCTGCGGATCTAAACTGTCAAACCCATGAAGCGCGCACACAACGACTGAAAAAACTCGCAGACGAAAAGGATCCACGCGGAATCCAAACTCGCAATTGGCTTGCTGAGCACTCCGTGCTTGGCAAACTGCGTACTGGGGCCATAGGATGGGGAATTTTCTACGGCCTCTCGGCGGGCACTCTCTGGGCCCTGTTTGCCTTCCTAAATAAAAAAGAAAACAGGCTGTGCCATGAAATTAACACTCTTGCACACCACAAAAAAGATGAATTTGGCGTGCTCATTGCGCCCGCATTAGCATCTACCTACAAGTCTCTCGGCAAATCTGCAAAGAACATGGCAGTAGGCAGATTACTCAAGCACAGAGATATCGCTGAGCTCATGCATAAGTATGCCGTTGACGAAAAAGTAATGAAGAAAATCATCGCTCTGCACAAAAGAATACGCAAAATACGGTCACACAAGGTTGTTGCAGCGGTATTTGCTAGTCTTTTATCCGCAGGGATTATTGGGGCCGGACTCGAGGCGAAAAAGCTGCACAAGGCGCATACAGTTCTCATGCAGCCAGAAGAGGTGTAATTAGGCTTATACCACAGTTCCAGCCATAGCTTCCCTGCCCGCTTGCAAGAGATCCAAATACTCCTGATCATTCAAGGGATGCAAAGGGTCATCCGCCGAATCAGCAAACAGAAAGCCCGCGTCTCTGAGCGCGGCTGCACATTCTTGCCTTCCTAACGCAAGAGCGTAACAAAGCCACGACATGCCCTCTATACGTGTCTCTCGATCCAAGCAATCATGGTCTACCAATGAACAAAACAATTGACTGAGATCGTCACTAAACTCTACTTCCTCTAGAATATTTCTGGCGCATCGATTGTACACCTCTTTCTCGAGTGGGGTTTGCGTTGCTACTGGCACAAGCTCCGCACCTGCCTCTATAAGAGCCTTTGCATACACTGCATCGGGACGCCCATATAAGCACGCACCTGATGCTTCATCAATGCTTTTTGCGTGAGACCATCCTGGCCTCTTAAAATGAAGGCCTAATGCATAGAGCAACGCTGAAGCACCACGCGCATCGCGCTGGTTCAAGGCATCACGACGTCCACGATAGCGCGCCAGAAGCAACTCAAAAATGTCTCTATCATCGTTGCACGCAGCAAGCATAAGCGGCGTAGATTTGTCAGCATCCACTCTAAACGGATCAGCACCCGCTACAAGCAGTATGCGTACTATTTCGGCGTTTTGGTGTGCAACCGCAACTGCAATCGGCGTTTCTCCCTTACTACCCAGCTGATTTATGACATCACGAACAGGAGATTCTTGGGCAACCAAAGCCTCCACTGCACGCGCACTACCAAGCTCTATAGCATGCAACAATGGTTTTTGGTTCATGAGAGATTGCGGGTCCGCCATGGTGAGCACAATCGCAACAAACAAGCCAGAGTTACTCTTGATCGCACTTTTTAGAAGAGATGGTCCATCTAAAGGAGGTGCTGCATGATCTATCGCCTCAGTGATCTGTACAAAATGATAATTGGTATTTGCCTCCGGGGTAAAAAATTTTATCCAGTAGTCGAGATGCTCTTTTTTCCCCCATCGCAACGCAATTTCAAACGGCGTGAAACCATCTTCATCAGTAAAAACGCCACTAATATCCTGGCCCGCTCTTTGTGCCAGCGCACGCGCACAATAGCCGTAGCAGTGAGTAATAGCAAATTGAATAGGCTTATACCGCTCATTCAAAGCTTGCTGTACACGAGCTTCACCAACAGTAAGCGATAGATCACCATAGCAATTGCTGCTCTGCCATCGCCTTACAAATTCACGGCTATCAATACTTCCTGTATTCAATTGCAACTCCATATTAAATAAAGTACTTTCCAGGCCAACAATAAGGATAATTAAACTGTTGCAGACCAAATCATTCTCGAAAAAATCTTTACTAGAGGCGTTCCAGGTATACATCTCCCGCTCGCCAACCAAAAGATACTTTCGAATTCCCATAGATATGTACATATAGGCGCGCTTAAATGGATACTCACTCACTTCCAGCGGAAGTGGCACCTCGTACGGCGCAAATACCGGAATAAATCCACTTGGACTGGGTGGTTGCATATCCCAGAAGACAGTTGTACCAACAAGAGTCTTCATAGGAAGGATAAGACCAGTCCTAACTCTCTTATCCTGCCCTATTTCGCTTAGTGATCTTGAATACTCTCTGCGCATTGGCATGGTAATCGGCTCCGGAACCATGCCAATGCGCAGAGAG
>Ga0214923_10000500_pt1 | contig 59408 bp, 70 predicted proteins | sample LL1510_MetaG_FD_177993 | JGI IMG/M metagenome (GOLD analysis project Ga0214923, IMG submission 177993) | Freshwater microbial communities from Lake Lanier, Atlanta, Georgia, United States - LL-1510 | ecosystem: Environmental > Aquatic > Freshwater > Lake | place: USA: Georgia | collected...
GTAACAGGTAACTTAACTGGTGGAGTTACAGGTGATGTAACAGGTAATATTAAGTCATCAGGAATCTCAACCTTTGCTACAGTATCTGCTGCAAACATTAGTGCTTCAGGTATCGTAACTGCAACTTCAGGATTCGTTGGTAACGTAACAGGTAACTTAACTGGTGGAGTTACAGGTGATGTAACAGGTAATATTAAGTCATCAGGAATCTCAACCTTTGCTACAGTATCTGCTGCAAACATTAGTGCTTCAGGTATCGTAACTGCTACTTCAGGATTCGTTGGTAACGTAACAGGTAATGTAACAGGTAACTTAACTGGTGGGCACACTGGTGATGTAACAGGTAACATCAATTCCTCAGGAATTTCCACATTAACTAATGTTAATTTGAATGGATATCTGAGCATTGGAAACACATCTGGTGTTAATAACTACATTGTTGCAAGCACTGGTGTTGGAGTTACTTGGAAAAATCTTGCTGATATTTTACCACAGACAAGAACAACGCAATCAAATATTGCTACTGCTGGTCAAACAGTATTTAATTTCAATTACAACGTAACTTATCTTGATGTCTTTGTAAACGGTGTTAGACTCTCCTCAAGTGAATTCACTGCAACTAACGGCACAACAATTACTCTTGCAGAAGCAACATTTGCTAATGATGTTGTTGAGTTTGTTTCTTATAGCACAGTAATTGGTGGTGCTGGATCAGTTAACACATTAAATGATCTTACTGATGTAAATGTTGCTGGAGCATCGATTGGCAATCTCTTAAACTATAATGGAAGTGATTGGGTTGCGACTTCAACACTTTCTGGAATTACTTCAATTGATGCTACAACAAGAGCAACAATTGAAACTGCTGTAGCTGCGGCACCTAATGATTTCACATCATTAAATATCACCAACAGTGGTATTTCAACTTTCTCTGGTGCTCTTGATGTAAATGCCGATGCTGATATTTCTGGCAAATTAACTGTTGCTAACGTTAATGCTTCAGGTATCGTAACTGCAACTTCAGGATTCGTTGGTGCTTTAACAGGTAATGTTGCAGGTAACTTAACTGGTGGAGTTACAGGTAATGTAACAGGTAACATCAATTCCTCAGGAATCTCTACCTTTGCTACAGTATCTGCTGCTAACGTTAATGCTTCAGGTATCGTAACTGCAACTTCAGGATTCGTTGGTGGAGTTACAGGTAACGTAACAGGTAACATCAATTCCTCAGGAATCTCAACCTTTGCTACAGTATCTGCTGCTAACGTTAATGCTTCAGGTATCGTAACTGCTGCTCAATTTGTAACTGGTGCATCTGGTGCTGCAATTGGTATTAATACCAATACAATTTCTGGTCCTGCAACTATTACTCTTGATCCAGCAGCTGTTGGTGATAATACTGGATTAGTTGTAATCAAAGGTGACTTACAGATTGATGGCACAACAACCACTGTAAATTCAACTACAATAACAGTTGATGATAAAAACATTATTCTTGCTTCAGGTGCTGCAAATGATGCTGCTGCTGATGGCGGTGGTATTACGGTTGAATCTGGACAGGGTGATAAGACATTTAATTGGGTAGATGCTACAGATTCTTGGACTTCATCAGAGCATATGAATCTTTTGGTTGGAAAGTCATACAAGATTGCTGGAAATAATGTTATTACTTCTACAACATTAGGTTCCGGTATTGTTAATTCTTCACTCACTTCTGTTGGAACATTGGGATCTCTTAGCGTTAGTGGTATTAGTACTCTTGGTACTGCTAATGCAACTACCATTAACAAAGTTACAATTACTGCTCCTGCTACAGCATCTACATTAACGATTGCTGACGGCAAAACTTTAACTGCATCAAATACATTAACATTCACTGGTACTGATGCTTCTTCAGTTGCCTTTGGTGCAGGTGGTACTGTTGCATATACAAGCAATAAGCTAAGTGCATTCTCAGCAACCACTTCAAGTGAATTTGCTGGTGTTATCAGTGACGAAACTGGTTCTGGATCACTTGTATTTGCTACAAGCCCAACATTAGTAACACCAGTATTAGGTGCTGCAACGGGCACTTCATTAAGTCTATCTGGAGTTTGCACTGCAACAGACTTCAACTCAACTTCTGATAGAAATCTTAAGGATAATATCAGACCTGTTGAAGGTGCTGCTGATCTTGTTGGAAAACTTGAAGGTGTCCACTTCTCTTGGAAGTCAAACGGACAAGAAACAATCGGTGTTATTGCTCAACAAATCGAAGAGCATTTACCACAACTTGTCCAAACAGGCGACACACATAAGACCGTTAACTATAATGGTTTAATTGGTGTCCTTATTGAAGCTGTTAAAGAGCAAGGCAAGATGATTGCCGATCTCAAAGCAGAAATTGAAGAATTAAAAAAATGATTTGATCGGTAAATAAATTTTTGGGGGGATTGTATCCCCCCTTTTTATTATAATTAATAAATATATAAAAAACTATTGGTAATGTCTAATACTAGAGAATTATCTCAACTTGCATCCGTAATAACAGTTAATGATATTACAAAAAATGTTGGTGTTGGGTCAACAAACGCACAATATAAGCTTGATGTAGAAGGAGATATTAATTTTTCTGGATCTTTATACCAAAATAAATTACTATATACCACTCAAAATTCTTGGGATAATTATGGAGTAATTGACGGCAGCACATCAATAAAAACATCAATTTTAGAAACCTCGATCGATTTTTTTTCAATATCAACTTATCGATCAGCATCATATGATATACAAGTTATAAGATCATCGGAATATCAGACAACCACAATTAAAATTTTACACGATGGAAATAATGTATATTTGACAGAATTTGGCACTTTGGCAACAGGAAATATTTTATCAACCTTTAGTGCAGATATTGATAATGGAAATGTCAGAATTCTTGCAACTCCAACTTCATCAACGTCAACTACATTTAAATTGATACGTACTTTAATTAAAATTTAAAATAAATAAAGTATGAGAAATTTTAAACCACACAAATCTCCAGAAGAAATTGCAAAAAAACATCGATTAGATGTTTCCCAAGTATATAAACAACTTAAAATTGGAATTCCTATTGAGCATGAACATACTCAAAATAAAGAGTTATCAACATATATTGCACTTCAACATCTTGATGAAATCCCAGACTATTATACAAGATTAAAGAAAATGGAATTATCTGCCAAAAAACAACACAATACAAACTTTAAAGATGTGAAAGAAGATCTTCGTGATTGGTTTGGTAAAGGGAGTGAAGGTGGAGTTGGTGGTGGAGGTTGGGATAGATATAATACAAAAGGTGAAAGAATTGGAAAATGTGCTCGTGATCCTGGAGAACCCAAACCAAAATGCCTATCAAAAGAAAAGGCAGCAAAAATGTCAAAATCACAAATCGCATCTGCAGTAAAAAGAAAAAGGTCTCAAGATCCAGTTGCAGATCGATCTGGTAAAGGAGGAAAACCAATCATGGTATCTAATAAAATCAAAGAAGAAACTTCTTTTGGAGAAAAAAGATTTTGCCAACTTTGTGGAAAAAAAGAATATAAAATGGAATGTAGTTATGGTCCAGATATGTGGGACAAATTTTCAATTGCCAACTTTTCAATTGCCAAAACTCATCCTACGAATGAAGAAAAGGATCATGAGTATTCTATGGCTAGATCCGAATTATCGACAATTATGAATGCTGCTAAAAGATTAAAAGCAAGGTTGGGAAGCGGAGAAGGAAACATTGAGGCATGGGTGCAGTCTAAAATAACTAAAGCAGCAGATTATTTGGATAGTGCTGCTGATTATGTTGATAGTGGAGAAATGAGTGAAGCGGCAAGTGCTGCTCAACAAGCAGCAATTGCAATTAATATGAAAAAGAAAGGAATAAAACCAAAATCAAAAGTTGATGAAGCATGTTGGACTGGATATAAGCAAGTTGGACTAAAAAAGAAAGGTAAAAAAATGGTGCCAAATTGTGTGTCAGTAAAAGAAGGTATTGTTGGAAAAATACTTGAGCAAATTCAGGGAGAGGAAGAATTAAAATATTTTGAAGAAGAAAATAAACCAACAAATCCATCTCTCTGGGCAAAAGCAAAATCTCTTGCAAAACAAAAATTTGATGTTTATCCAAGTGCATATGCAAATGGATGGGCGTCGAAATGGTATAAGTCGAAAGGCGGTGGATGGAAATCTGTAGCAGAGGAAATTGAAGAATCTGCGCGAATGCCTGCTAAAAATGGGCAATTAGTTTCTGTAATTGTTTCGTGGAGAAACAAAAACTATATGACTAAAATGTTTTTTCCACAGGCAAAAATGCCAAATAGAAGAGAAATAACGGATCAAATTCAAAAAGTTTATCCAGGATCAAAAGTCATAGCATTTAATTCATCAACCTTCGATCCCGGTCAACCAATAATTCAAGTTGCTGAAGAAACAATTGAAGAAGTTGCAGCATGGCAACGTAAAGAGGGAAAGAATCAAAGCGGCGGATTGAATGAAAAAGGTCGCAAGTCATACGAGAGAGAGAATCCTGGAAGTGATCTTAAAGCACCTTCAAAAAAGGTTGGAAATCCCCGCAGGGCATCATTCTGTGCAAGAATGAAAGGTATGAAAGCAAAATTAACTTCAAGTAAAACTGCCAAAGATCCTGATAGCAGAATTAATAAATCATTGAGAGCTTGGAATTGTTAAATTTAAATATAAGTATTTTGTAAATTTTTGTTTATTTTTTATGGAATTTATCTATCCGGAGAAAAAATTATCTGAAGAAGAAAAATTACAATTAAGACCTTTAGGAAGAATGGAAATTTGTACTCAATGTGAAAAATTTGATAAGGCTTTTAGAAGATGCACTGTTTGTGGGTGTTTTATGGATTTAAAAACAAAATTCAGAAATATGCATTGTCCCCTAAGCGTTTGGTGATACTTCATGTCCGATAATGTATATCTTGGCAATCCTAATTTAAAAAAAGCAAATACTGCTATTGAATTTACTCAAGAGCAAATAGAGGAGTTTATTAAATGTAAGGATGATCCCGTATATTTTGCAAATAACTATATTAAAATTGTTTCTCTTGACGAGGGATTAGTAAATTTTAAACCATATAAATTTCAGGAAAAATTAATACATAATTTTCATAATTATAGATTTAATATATGTAAAATGCCACGGCAGACTGGAAAGTCTACAACTGTGGTTTCTTATCTACTTCATTATGCAGTTTTCAATGATAATACAAATATTGCAATTCTTGCAAATAAATCATCTACTGCTAAAGATCTTTTGGGCAGATTACAATTAGCTTATGAAAATCTTCCGAAGTGGATGCAGCAAGGAATATTATCTTGGAATAAACAATCTTTAGAATTGGAAAACGGATCAAAAATTATTGCATCATCCACTTCGGCGTCTGCGGTTCGCGGTGGATCTTATAATATTATATTCTTAGATGAGTTTGCGTTTATTCCAAATAATATCGCAGATCAATTCTTTGCTTCTGTGTATCCAACGATTTCCTCAGGTAAATCTACAAAAGTTATTATAGTTTCTACTCCACATGGTATGAATCATTTCTACCGCATGTGGCATGATGCGGAAAGAAAAAAAAATGAATATGTACCAACTGAAGTTCATTGGTCAGAAGTTCCTGGTCGTGATGTTAAATGGAAAGCACAAACAATTGCCAATACCTCTGAGCAACAATTTAAAGTTGAGTTTGAATGTGAGTTTCTTGGATCTGTTGACACTCTTATTAGTGTAGCAAAGTTAAAAACATTAGTATACGATGACCCAATAAAAACTAATAAAGGACTATCAATTTATCAAGAACCAAAAGATGAAAATAATTATTTGATTACAGTTGATGTTGCAAGAGGAATTGGAGAAGATTATTCCGCATTTGTTGCATATAATATTTCACAAATTCCATATCAAATTGTAGCAACATATAGAAATAATGAAATCAAACCCATGTTGTTTCCAAGTATAATTCATGAAGTTGCAAAAGCATATAATAAAGCGTACATTTTAGCAGAAGTAAATGATATTGGAGATCAAGTGGCATCAATTTTGCATTATGATCTCGAATACGAAAACGTTTTAATGTGCTCAATGAGAGGAAGAGCTGGTCAAATAGTTGGATCTGGGTTTTCAGGAAAAAGATCTCAACTTGGAGTAAGAATGACAAAAGCAGTAAAAAAACTTGGATGCTCGAATCTTAAACTTTTAATTGAGGATGATAAATTATTGACAAATGATTATAATATAATCAGTGAATTAACTACATTCATTCAAAGAAATCAATCATTTGAAGCAGAAGAGGGGTGCAATGATGACTTAGCAATGTGTTTGGTAATATTTGCTTGGTTGGTTGCACAGGATTATTTTAAAGAAATGACAGATAATGATGTCCGTAAAAGAATATATGAAGAGCAAAAAACTCAAATAGAGCAAGATATGGCACCTTTTGGATTTATAGTAGATGGGTTGAGTGAAGATAGTTTTGTGGATCAAGATGGCGATAGATGGCATTTGGATGAATATGGAGATAAATCCTATATGTGGAACTACATTTAGAAGACATTAAAAACGAGTTAATTATAAATAATTTTTAGATAAAAATGAGACTCCTTAGGAGAATAAAATGGCTGTAGCTCTTGTTTCCCCTGGAATTTTAGTAAGAGAAGTTGATCTTACTGTAGGAAGAGCCGACAATTTTGGCGTCAGTTCTGGTGCAATTGCCGGACCTTTTCAAAAGGGACCAGTTGATTATCCAATTACAATTACGAATGAGCAAGAATTGCTTTCAGTATTTGGAAAACCTCTTTCAACAGACAATCAATATGAATATTGGTTGTCAGCATCATCTTTCTTGTCATATACAGGAATTCTTAGAGTTGTAAGAACAGATGGATCTTCACTCAATAATGCAAATATTGGAGTTGGAATTGCAAATACAACAAGTGTAAAAATCAAAAATTATGATGATTATATTCAAAATTGGAATACTGCTAGTAATTATTATTGGGCTGCAAAAAATCCAGGAAAATGGGCAAATAATTTAAAAGTATGTTACATTGATGATTATGCTGATCAAACAATCGGAATTACTACCACTAATCCAGGATCTCTTGGTGTTGTTGTAGGAAACGGAGTAACAACAAATTTAACTAATATTGTTATTGCAGGAACTGGATCTACATCGCTGTTTAATGGATATCTGAAAGGAATCATTACAGGAGTTTCTACAGATTCAACAAATGGACTAAGTACTTTTGATGTAAAAGTTGTTTCAAGAGTTTCCTCTGCAGGCACTGAAACAAATGTTGAATATGCAGAAGGTGGAAATTATTCATTTAAGACTACAAAAACAGTAAACTTTATCCAGCAAAATACTGGTATTGTTACTACTTCTTCACAGACAATTACAAGTGCTGAAGATTGGTATAATCAGCAGACTTTGGGATTAACAAACGGCACAATATATTGGAAGTCTCTTGCAGAAAAACCTCAAACAAATCAATATGTATCTGATAGGAGTGGAAGAGGAGACGCTCTACATGTAGTCGTTGTTGATGACGATGGATCTGTTACGGGAATTAAAGGAAACATTTTAGAAAAAAATATAAACTTATCAAAAGCAAGTGATGCTGTTTCTTCGGACAATTCTCCATTAAAAGTTTATTATAAAGATTACTTAGCAACACAATCTGCGTATCTTTTTGCTGGATATAGTCCTTCAAGCGGAAATGATTCCTTTAATAATACATTCCCAGTTGCTATTGGATTTGAAGATCCTGCTACTTATGGTTCTTTTGAAATTTCAGATGGAATTTGGGGACAAAACGCTCAAGGTATTACTTTTAGTGTAATTGGAAATAAAACTTATATTTTAAATGGTGGCCAAGATTATGTTTCTTCTACTGGAGTATCTGGAGGCGGATTTAAAGCAAGATTATCAGATTTAATGACATCATACGATCTTTTCAAAAATAAAGAAGATATTGATGTTGATATTTTGATTAATGGTCCTGGATTAGATACAAAAGAAGATTCTCAAGCAAAAGCTAATTATCTAATTAGCATTGCGGAAACAAGACAAGACTCCATTGCTGTAATTTCTCCATATAGATCTGCAGTAGTTGCATCCAATTTAAACAATACTTCTGGAAATACTCAAACAACCAATGTAGTTCAATTTTTCCAGGATGTTAAATCTTCATCATATACTGTATTTGATTCGGGATACAAATACATGTATGATAGATTTAATAATGCATTTAGGTATATTCCTTGCAATGCAGATGTTGCTGGATTGATGGTTAGAACCGATTTAAACCAATATCCATGGTTCTCACCTGCAGGGCAGCAAAGAGGTGTATTTAATAATGCAACTAAACTTGCATATAATCCAAATAAAGCACAGAGAGATGCTCTTTATATTGCTAGAGTTAATCCTGTAATTCTTCAACCAGGAATTGGTGTGCTATTATTTGGAGATAAAACTGGACTTTCTTATAACTCAGCTTTTGATAGAATTAACGTAAGAAGACTTTTCTTAACCCTAGAAAAGTCTCTTGAAAATGCTGCAAAAGCACAACTTTTTGAATTTAATGATGAGGTAACAAGAGCAAACTTTGTAAATATTGTTGAGCCATTTCTTCGTGATGTCCAGGCAAAGAGAGGTATCTATGACTTCCTAGTTATTTGTGATACCACAAATAACACTCCTGATGTTATTGATAACAATGAATTCAGAGCAGATATTTACATCAAACCAGCAAAATCCATCAATTTTGTAAGTCTGACCTTTGTTGCTACCCGTACGGGTGTGAGCTTTAGTGAAGTAGCTGGTAGAGCTTGATTTAAATTAACTTAATTACGGAGGTCAAAAACGATGGCAATTCCAATCAGAAAAATTACAGATTTTAAAGGTCAACTCACAGGAGGTGGCGCTAGATCAAACCTATTTGAGGTTGAGATGGCTTTTCCTGCAGATATTTCAGTAGATGCCGCCACCTTAACAAAGGCAAGATTTCTTTGCAAAGCAGCAAATCTTCCTGCTTCTAACGTAGCATCAATTGATGTTCCTTTTAGAGGAAGAATTTTAAAAGTTGCTGGAGATAGAACTTTTGATCCTTGGACACTTACAATTATTAATGACGCTGATTTCAAAATTCGTCATTCTTTTGAAAAGTGGATGAATATTTTAAGCAAATTAGACAATAATACAGGATACATTGATCCCGCAACATATCAAGCAGATATGGTTGTATATCAACTTGGTAGAGATGTAGACGGCACTAAAAAGAGTGGATCTACAGGAAATGTATCAACATTAAGAAGTTACAAAGTATTTGGTACTTTCCCAACTGCAGTAAGTGCGATTGATCTTTCTTATGAGACAACAAATGCAATTGAAGAATTCACTGTTGAGCTTCAAGTTCAATACATGGAAATCAGTGACGGTCCTGGAACAATCAGCTAAATAAGATATTACAGCAGATTAATTCTATAAGATGGCGAATCTTTTTGGGTTTTCAATTGAAGATGATAATGCGTTACCAAAGACAGCTAAATCCCCCGTTCCGCCCAATAATGAAGACGGGGTTGATTATTTTGTAAGTAGCGGATTTTACGGGCAATATGTAGATATTGAGGGAGTTTATCGCACAGAATCAGATTTAATTAAAAGATATCGTGAGATGTCTTTACATCCAGAGTGCGATCAGGCAATAGAAGATGTTGTAAACGAAGCAATTGTAAGCGATTTGTATGATACCCCTGTACAAATTGACCTTACAAATTTAAATGCAAGCGATAATATTAAAAAAATTATTAGAGAAGAATTTGATTATATTAAAACTCTTTTAGAATTTGACAAAAAGTCTCATGAAATTTTTAGAAATTGGTATGTTGATGGAAGAATTTATTATCATAAAATAATTGATGAAAAGAATCCAGAAGCTGGAATTTTAGATCTTCGTTTCATGGATGCAATCAAAGTAAAATATATTCGTCAAGTTAAGAAAAAGAATAATGTTGATGTCGCGCTTTCAAGAGTAGATGGATCAAATCCAAATACAAATTTTCCAGAAATTGAAGAATATTTTGTATATACTCAACAAGAAAAATATCCAAACACATTACAATCTGTAGATCAAGTTATAAAAATTGCAAAAGATTCTGTAACTTTTTGCACGTCTGGATTAGTAGATAGAAACAAAGGCACGGTTTTATCATGGCTTCATAAAGCAATCAAATCACTCAATCAATTAAGAATGATTGAAGATTCTCTCGTAATTTATCGTTTATCTCGTGCTCCAGAAAGAAGAATTTTTTATATTGACGTAGGAAATCTCCCAAAGATTAAAGCTGAGCAATATCTTAAAGATGTAATGCAAAGATATCGAAATAAACTCGTATATGATGCAAATACAGGTGAAATTAGAGATGACAGAAAATACATGTCAATGATGGAAGATTTTTGGCTTCCAAGAAGAGAGGGTGGAAGAGGAACAGAAATTACAACTCTTCCTGGTGGACAAAATCTTGGAGAACTTGCCGACATTGAATATTTTCAGAAAAAACTTTTTAGATCTTTAGGAGTACCTTCAAGTAGAATTGATGTTGGTGGGGGTGGGTTTAATCTTGGAAGATCATCTGAAATTCTAAGAGACGAACTTATGTTTAGTAAGTTCGTCGGAAGACTTAGAAAAAGATTTAGTAGAATTTTTAGTGATATGCTAAAAACTCAACTTATTTTAAAAAATGTAATTACTCCAGAAGACTGGCAACATATGGATGAGCACATTCAATATGACTATCTTTATGATAATCATTTTGCTGAATTGAAAGATGCTGAGTTATTAACTGAAAGATTAAATTTAGTTTCTCAAGCAGGACCTTACATTGGAAAATACTTTTCTCAAGATTATGTACGACGCAAGATTTTACGTCAAACAGACGAAGAAATTATTGAGCAGGATGAAATTATTACTAAAGAAATTGAAGATGGTGTAATTCCAGATCCAAGTATTCCAATTGATCCAAATACTGGTATGCCATTAGATCAAATGCAACCAATGCAACAACCGCTAGGACAAGTTCCAAAAGAGCCAGGATTATCCCAAGATGAAAAGGCAGTCGAAGTAAAGATGCCTAAAGGTGGTGAAATTTAATTCATAAATAAGACATAAACAATCATTTATAACCATGGAAGAATTAATGGATCTTATTGCGACTGATGAATCTCCGTCACAAATAAGTGATACAATAAAAGATTTGCTTTTTGGAAAATCTGCAGAAAAGATTGAAGGATTAAAATCTGCAGTAGCATCATCAGTTTTTGGAGAAGATGAAGAAGAAATTGAGTATGTTGGTGACGAAGAAGTTTCCTTTGACGATGAAGAATCGGAATATAATGAAGAGGAAGAGTGATAAATGTCCGAAGATTTATCTTCTTTCTTTAATTTAATTGCAGAAGAAAAAAGAAAAAAAGATAACGAATTAAACTCTATTATTGGCGATTTAAATTTTGATGATATTTTTGAGGAAGTTTTTGCTTCAAATAAAAGTAAAAAAAAGTGTAAAACATTTGTTTCTACAGAGCAAAAAAAGGAAGACTCTATTTTAATAGAGAAATCTTTGGGTCTTCTTTCTCAACCATCAGATCAAAAAATTCAACAAGATCCTCTTACACCACTCACTCAAAATTTTGCAACACTTGAAGATCTTCAAAAACATTATAAATTATTCTTAGAAAGAATTCAACAACAACTTTCCACATTAGGTGGAAGTGGTGAAGTTCGTCTAGAGTTTCTTGATGATGTTGATAGAAATTCAGCAAAAACTAATGGATATTATCTAAAATATGATACAGCAATAAAAAAATGGATTGGTGATGATGCTGGTGGAGTTGGTATTACCAGTATTGTTTCTGTTACTGGAATAACATCTTATTATGCCGCAACAAAAGATGTTGATTATATTGGGGTTAGTGCTGATGTTCCAGTCACAATCGATTTACCAACAAATGCATCTCCTGGAAAACAAATCATCGTAAAAGACGAGGGAAATAAAATATCTACATATAATGTCACAATTCGTGCTGGTGTTGGAGCAAGTGTTGAAAATGACACTTCAGTTTTGATGAAAATTAATCACGAAAGTTTTACTTATTTTTACAACGGTTATAACTGGTATATCGTATAATGTCATACAATCCTCTTCCACAACCATCACAATCTGTAATTCTTACGGGTGCGGGAAATACATTAGTAAGTTTTTCCAATCCATTTCCAGTATCATTAGGTTCTTCTAATATAACAATTACTGGCAATGTAAATGTAGGAACAACTGTAAGTGTTACAAGTTCTCCAGAAAATCCAAATCATGTACATCTTACAGAAGTTGGAACATCAGGAATTCTTACAACACCATATCTTCCAGTAGGTATATCAACTTTCAATAATATTATAGTTATCAAACAATCTGAGGGTAGTTTATATTCATTTAACAATCACGCAACAAATACAAATCGTGGTTGGACTATGGATGATACTATGAGACCTGTAATGAGTATTAGAGTGAATAGTTCTGGAACTACTACATCAGACTTGGCAGAAATTACAGAATATGAAATTGGAAATAATAATGCCAATCAAAGCACCATTATCTATGAGTGGTATGAAGGTGATATTAATATTGCTGGAGCAGCAATTACTGCTTGGAATTCATTAGGAACAAAATTACAATATAGAGTATATCAAGATAAGTATAGTAGTAATGCGGGAAACACCTTCACACAAAACACTTCTGTTATGAGACACAGTGGAGTTATTATTGGAAAAAATACTTCAAATGATGAAGGACCAGCAACTATGCATGGTGGAGCAACTCCAAATATGCTTACACTTTGTATGAAAAGAGTTGATAATAGCACTAAGTTAGATGTGTGGTTTGCTTTTACTTGTAAGGAATTGGCATAAATGAACTGGGAAGAAATTACTAGGTAAACAAAAATAATAAATAACTATTAAATGTATTATAAGAATAATGACTCATAGACCAGTTGGTATTGCAACCACAATTGCTATTAGTGCCACATCATCAGCATCACCAGCATTTTCAGTGCAATCAAATGTGTTGAGGTTGGTTACTGTTGGTAATGGAGCACATGTAGCAATTGGAACTAATCCAACTGCTACGACAAATGATTATTATATTCCTGTAGGACAAAGTGCAACTCTTTCAATTGCTCCTGTAAATTCCAATACTATTGCTGGAATAACAACAGGAACTACAACAATAATTGATTTTCTTGAAGGAACTGCAAGTCCATTTGAACCTGGAGATTGTGTCACCTTGACTTGCTCTGATCAACCTTATTATAATGTTTCACATATTGCAGTGACCGCAGTAAACAGAAATTCTGATAATTCTGGTTACTTCTCTGAAAGAATTACATTGGGATATAATTCCAGTGGAATTGCAACTGCATATACATCAACTGTTGGCACTTTAAGAAAATCTCTTAAAGTAGCAGCAAGAACTGATACTGCTACGCCAGCAGTTTTACATCTCCAACAAGTACAAATTACCAGTCAAGCATAAAATGAAAATACTCAGAGAAGAAATCGAATCGGTCGAATTTATCGTTGAACAAAAAAACGGTAAAAAATCACTTTACATAGAAGGTGTTTTTCTTCAGGGTGATATTCGAAATCGTAATGGACGTATGTATCCAATGGAGGTATTGCGTCGTGAAGTTTGTAGATATAATGAAAACCACATTCAATCTGGAAGAGCTCTGGGAGAACTTGGACATCCAGATGGTCCAGTTGTAAACTTAGATCGTGTTTCTCATAAAATTATTTCATTAAAAGAAAATGGATCTAATTTTGTAGGTAAAGCAAAAATTCTTTCCACTCCAATGGGAAAAATTGCAGAATCATTAATTAATGAAGGTGTTAAACTTGGAGTTTCTTCTCGTGGAGTTGGATCGCTTCGCTTGACTCGTGAAGGAGTTAATGTTGTTGGGGAAGATTTTATGCTTGCAACTGCTGCAGATATCGTAGCAGATCCTTCGGCTCCAGATGCTTTTGTTTCTGGAATTATGGAAGGAAAAGAATGGGTTTGGGATGGAGGAATACTCAGAGAAAAGTTTGCACAAAAAACTTACAAGACAATTAATACTCTTGTAGATCAAAAAAAACTTGAAGAAAATAAACTTCAACTTTTTAACGATTTTCTCACAAATCTTTAAATTATAAATAAATATAGATTAAAACTAAGGTTAATCGGAGAGTTCAAATGTCTCGTGGAGATTTACAAGAAATGGAAGTAGGCACTAAGCAATCCAAAACTGCTGTTAACGCAAGTGCTAAAGCTGCTGATCCAATGCCTAAATTGACTACTGGGGGTGCATCAGCATCTTGGACAGATCTTGGTGGTCCAACACCCGAAAATTATAAACCAGATGATGATTCTGCAAAGTTAAATATGGATGGGGCAGGATTAAAGTCAGTAAAAAATGTTGTGAATAAAGGTGCCAAACCAGGAATGCCAATGGCAGCTGGGGTGAAAGAAGAGTATGAAGATGATGATCTCTTAGAGGCTAAAGAAGAGGAGGAAGAAGAAGAGGAGGAAGAAGAAGAGGAGGAAGAGGGTGGTAAAAGGCGTCGTAAAAAGATGGCCGAAGCACGTAAAATGAAAAAAAGTAAAAAAGAGGAAGAGGAAGAGGAAGAGGAAGAAGAAGAAATGGAAGAATCTTTCCAAATTGAAGAGGATGTCAATGCTCTTCTTTCTGGTGAAGAGCTCTCTGAAGAGTTTAAAGAAAAAGCAAAAACTGTCTTTGAAGTTGCTTTAAAAACAAAAGTTTTTGAAATTAGAGAATCTCTTGAAAATCAATATGCTCAAGCACTCGCTGAAGAAATTGAGTCAGTGAAAATCGAGCTTCAAGAAAGAGTTGATGCATACCTTGAGTATGTTGCTGATGAATGGATCGAAGAAAACAAACTTGCTGTTGAGCAAGGATTAAAAACAGAAATGACCGAATCATTCCTTTCAGGATTGAAAGGTCTTTTTGAAGAGCATTATGTAGAAATCCCTGAAGATAAATATGATGTCGTCTATAGTATGGTAGAAAAACTTGATGACATGGAAACAAAACTCAACGAACAAATTGAAAAGAATATTTCTCTGAATAAGAGATTGGCAGAATCAGTTGCTGATGGGATTGTTAGTGAAATTTCTGAGGGTTTAACACTTACTCAGAAAGAAAAATTAATTTCTCTTGCTGAAAATGTTGAGTTTGAGGGTGAAAACGATTTTCGTGAAAAGATTGAAACTCTAAAGGAATCATATTTTCCAAGAGTATCTGTCCAAAACAGAAATTCAGAAAATTTAAATGAAGGTGTAAATAGCGATTCTCCTGAATATACAGGATCAATGGCTACTTACTTAAATGCTCTGGGTGCTGTAACTAAAAAATGAATTTAAGATTATAAAATAAACCCAAACAAAACAAAGGTAAAAACAAATGTTTGAAAACATTCAACAATTACAAGAGAAGTGGAAACCACTTTTAGATTATGAAGGTCTCGATTCAATCAGAGACTCCCATCGTAGAGCGGTAACTGCTGCCCTCTTAGAAAACCAAGAAAAATTCCTCAGAGAGGAAAGAGCATTCATGTATGAGTCCCCAGTTGGACTTTACGAATCTCCAACCAACTCAGCTAATGCTGCTGGGGCATCTGGCGGTTTCAGTGGATCTGCTTCGGCTGCTGGTCCTGTAGCCGGTTTCGATCCAGTTTTGATTTCTCTGATCAGACGTTCAATGCCAAACTTGGTCGCTTATGACCTCGCTGGTGTGCAACCAATGAATGGTCCTACTGGACTCATCTTCGCAATGCGCTCACGCTACACCAACCAGTCTGGTGCAGAAACCTTCTTCAATGAAGTTGATACTGCATTCTCTGGAGAAAACTCAACCTTCAGTGCAACTGCAGGTTTCTCTTCAGCAACATCTGGTTTTGGTACCACCGCACAACAAGGCACAAATCCAGGTCTTCTCAACCCAGAAGCAAGCCAAGCACAAAATACCTACAGCGTAGGTCAGGGCATGGTAACTGGTGATGCAGAAAACCTTGGCGTAGCTGCTGGTCCACAGTTTAATGAGATGGCATTCTCAATCGAGAAAGTCACCGTAACTGCAAAGTCACGCGCTTTGAAAGCTGAGTATTCACTTGAGCTTGCACAAGACCTTAAGGCAATTCATGGTTTAAATGCAGAAGCAGAATTAGCAAACATTCTTTCAAGTGAAATTCTTGCTGAGATCAATCGTGAAGTTATCAGAACCATCTATAAGGTTGCTGAATCAGGTGCTGCTGTTGGAACTGCTAACGCTGGCACATTTGACCTTGACGTTGATTCAAACGGTCGTTGGTCAGTTGAGAAGTTTAAGGGTCTTCTTTTCCAAATCGAGCGTGATGCTAACGCAATCGCACAAAGAACTCGTAGAGGAAAGGGTAACATCATCATGTGCTCTGCTGACGTTGCTTCAGCATTGACCATGGCTGGTGTCCTCGATTATACCCCTGCACTCAATGCAAACCTGAATGTTGATGATACTGGCAATACTTTTGCTGGCACCATCAATGGTAAGTATAGAGTATACATTGATCCATATTCTGCAAACGTATCTTCAACTCACTACTACGTTGTAGGTTATAAGGGCACATCTCCTTATGATGCAGGTATCTTCTACTGCCCATATATTCCTCTTCAAATGGTTCGTGCCGTTGGTGAGAATACCTTCCAGCCAAAAATCGGGTTTAAGACTCGTTATGGCATGGTTGCTAACCCATTCGCTGCTGGTACAACTCAGGGCATGGGCGGTCTGTATCCTAACGCAAACCGTTACTACAGACGTGTTGCTGTTACCAACCTAATGTGATCCATTTTTTAAGATCTCTTCAAGACCCCCTTTATAGGGGGTCTTTTTTTATCTAAATAATTCAAAAAATGGCAAAGAATAAACCATTTCAAAGACAGTTAGAAAACAGAAATTTTCTAGCTCCAAATGGATTTAAATTTATCTTAGCAAACTATCCGCAGGTAGATTTTTTTTCAAATGAATGTAACATTCCAGAAATCACTCTTGGTACAGCAATTCAACCAACATATTTAAAAGATATCGATATTCCTGGAGATAAATTAGTGTATGAAGATTTTACACTCAAATTTATCGTTGATGAAGATATGAAGAATTATACTCAAATTCATAATTGGATGCGAGGTCTTGGTTATCCAGAAAGTATTCAAGAAATTATAAATTTAAAAAAAGATAATGAATATGTTACAGAATCTTACGTAAATACTGATATTCAATATTATTCTGACGGTACTTTGCAAATATTAAATAGCAGTTTTTTGCCAAAGTTTTTAGTAAAATTTTACCAACTGTTTCCAATTTCTTTGTCAACTTTAAGATTTGATGCTACAATTAATGATATAGATTATTTGACTGCAGAAGTGACTTTCAAATACACCTTATACGACATTATGGACACTTTTGGAAATAGAGTATGAATTTGGAAATGATTCAAGAAATGTGGTCTAAAGATTCAATTATTGATCCAGATAATCTGCATCAAGAATCTTTAAAAGTACCACAATTACATGCAAAATATTATGAAATATACAATAATATAAGTTTATTAAAAACAAAAGCAGAAAAGTTAAGAAAAAATATACGTCATGAAAGATATGAATATTATTCTGGAAAAGCGGATCCGGAAGTTTACGTAGAAAATCCATTCCCCAAAAAAATTAGAGACAAAGATACTCTACAAAAATATCTTGATGCTGACGATAAGTTATCTGAAATAACTCTCAAAATTGACTACTATGAAACTCTTATAAATTACTTACAGGATATTCTCAAGGTAATTGTAAATCGCACTTATCAAATTAAGAATGCCATAGAATTTATGAAGTTTCAGTCTGGGTATGGTTGATATTAAAATTGTAAAAAAGAATGAAGTTTATATTAAATTAATTTGTGAAACACACATTTTATATGAGCTTGCCCCACACTTTACATTTGAAGTGCCTGGAGCTAAATTTATGCCCCAATATAGAAGTAAGCACTGGAATGGAGAAATAAGATTACTTTCAACTCATACAGGAGAAATTTACGCAGGACTTTTAGATAAAGTAATTTCTCTTGCAGAGCAATACAATTATACTTACGAGTTTGAAGATAATAAATTTTATGGGTTGCCTTTTGAAGTCAACGAATTTATTTCAAAAGAAGGCACTAAAGATTTTATAAATTCGATATGCAATCTTTCACCAAGAGATTATCAAATTGATGGTGTATATGATTCATTACGTCATAATAGAAAACTTTTGATAAGCCCAACTGGATCAGGAAAAAGTTTGATGATATATTCTCTTGTGCGATATTATGTCGAAAGAGGGAAAAAGATTTTGCTTGTAGTTCCTACAACATCTCTTGTAGAACAAATGTATAAAGATTTTCAAGACTATGGTTGGGATGCTGATTTATATTGCCACAAAATTTATTCTGGAAAAGAAAAAAATAGTGATTTTCCGGTAACAATTACAACTTGGCAATCCATTTATAAATTGGAAAGATCTTTCTTTAAAGATTATGAAGTTGTCATAGGAGATGAAGCGCATCTATTTAAATCAAAATCTTTAATCTCAATCATGACAAAATTGGATCAAGCAAAATATAGATTTGGATTTACTGGCACTCTTGATGGTACGCAGACTCACAAATGGGTTTTGGAAGGCATATTTGGGCCTTCATACAAAATCACAAAAACTAGTGAATTAATGGAGAAAGGTCATTTATCCAAATTAGATATTAAAATTTTACTTCTTAAACACAAATCAGAAAAATTTGAAACATACGAAGATGAAATTCAATATTTGATTTCTCACCAAAAAAGAAATAAATTTATTCGAAATCTTGCTTTAGATTTAAAAGGCAATACTTTAATACTTTATAGTAGGGTTGATACCCATGGTGCATTATTATTTGAGTTGATAAATAATAGTGTTGAAGAAAGTAGAAAAGTTTTTTTTGTCCATGGTGGAGTGGACGCTGAAAGTCGAGAAGAAGTTCGATCGATTACAGAAAGGGAAAATAATGCAATTATCGTTGCTTCTTACGGAACGTTTTCTACCGGAATAAATATTAAAAATTTACATAATGTTATTTTTGCTTCCCCAAGTAAATCTAGAATTAGAAATCTTCAATCTATAGGAAGAGTTTTAAGAAAAGGAAAAAATAAAACTGGAGCAATATTATATGATATCTCTGATGATATTAGCTCAAAAACTAGAAAAAACTATACACTCAATCATTTAATAGAAAGAATTAAAATTTATAATGAAGAAAATTTTAATTATGAAATAATTAAAATCAACTTAGAAAAATGACAGAAGAAGAATTTTATGCAACAATCAAATTAATCTCCGGAGAAGAAATTTTCTGTAAGACTTCCTATTCTGAAGAGGGAGATAGGATTTTATTGATTATTTCAAATCCAATTATAGTAGAAGAAATCAAAGATAAACTTGATACAATTCATGGATATAGACTAACCCCATGGTTAAAAACAACTATCGAAGACATGTTTATTGTAAATTTGGATAAAGTGATTACAATTTCCGAATCCTCAGATAAGGAGATGATATCAATGTATGAAAGTTATCTTGAAAAAATTGATAAGATAAAATCAAATCGTGCTAATATTAGTAAAAAAATGGGATACTTATCTTCAGTTGAAGAAGCTAAAGATACTTTAGAAAATCTCTTTAATAATAGTTAATGTACCTTTTCAACCTTCACAAAGGTCATTATACACATAATTTAGACTCTTGTCAATCACTTAAGTAAATGTTATAATAAATGTAAGAATTGAGAAAAATAGATGATCACCACTACAGTCATGATCAAAAAGAAAAAATCCGAGCATTACGTTAACAATAAAGACTTTTTGGAAGCAATGATTGAGTACAAGAAACTTGTACAAAAGTGTCAAGAAAACGAAGAGGATCCCCCTCAAATTCCAAGGTACATTGGTGAGTGCTTTTTAAAAATTGCAAATCATCTTTCTTTTAAACCAAATTTTGTAAATTATATGTTTAAAGATGATATGATTTGTGATGGAATTGAAAATTGTGTTAGATATATTAAAAATTTTGATCCAGAAAAATCTCAAAATCCTTTTGCATATTTTACACAAATTATTCACTATGCTTTTTTAAGAAGAATACAGCAAGAAAAAAAGCAGTTGGAAATTAAAAACAAAATTCTTGAGAAAAAAGGATTTTCTGAAGTTTTTGTTGACGATGGTATTGACGGATCCAATTCATCAGACTATAATACTATCAAGGACGCTGTGCATTTTAAACTTCGTAATTAAATGAAAGTAGCAATCATCACAGACACTCATTATGGATGCAGAAGAGGGTCTAAACTATTTCAAGATTATTTTGAATTATTTTATAAAAATGTTTTTTTTCCTACCTTAGAAAATCTTGGAATAACCACAGTCATTCATTTGGGAGATGTTTTTGATAGCCGTAAGTCAATTGATTATCAAAGTTTGGAGTGGTCTAAGAGAGTTGTTTTTGACCCTCTTTTAAAATATGATGTGCATATGTTAATTGGAAATCATGATGCATATTATAAAAATACAAACGATACTAATTCTCCAACTTTACTTCTTAAAAATTATTCAAACATTATCAAATATGTTAATCCACAATCTGTAAAAATTGGTGATTTAGATATTCTTTTGTTGCCATGGATTTGTGAAAACAACGAAGAAAAAGCAATTAAATTAATTAAATCTAGCAATTGTAAAATTGTAATGGGGCACTTAGAATTGTCTGGATTCAATGCTTATAGAGGCCATACTATGGAAGATGGTATGAATTCTGAAATTTATGAAAACTTTACAAAAGTATTTTCTGGACATTATCATACACGATCTGACAATGGTAAAATTTTTTATCTAGGCAATCCATATGAAATGTTTTGGAATGACGTAAATGATACTCGTGGGTTTCATATTTTTGATACCGAAACCTTAGAGCATGTTTCTATAAACAATCCATATAGAATGTTTTATAACATTTATTATGAGGATACAAATTATCAAACTTTTGATACACGAGAATATGAGGGAAAAATTGTAAAAGTTATCGTTAGGAAAAAAACGGATTCAAAGAAATTTGAAAAGTTTATCGATAAACTTTATGCTGCAAATATTGCGGAATTGAAGATTGTAGAAAATTTTCAAATTCAAGAATCTGAAAATTTTGAAGCTTTTGAATCCGAAGATACAATTTCAATTTTAGATAGATATGTAGAGGAGGCTGAAATTAATCTTGATAAATCTAGTATCAAAAAATTAATTCAAGAAATCTATCAAGAAGCATGTCAAATAGTCTAATATGTTTATTCTAACAATCGATGGGAAAGAAGATGAAGGAGCCTATTCTGTAATAGATGACAACGGTGAGACAATTTTATATATTTTTGAAGAAGAGGATGATGCAGTAAGATATGCTATGATGTTGGAAGAAGAAGGATATCCTGAAATAAGTGTTATAGAGGTTGATGACAACTTAATATTTCAATCTTGCGAAATTTCTGGATACAGATATGCGGTTATTACCAAAAATGATATTGTGATTCCCCCCCAAAACAATGGTAATTTTTCATAAAATTCGTTGGAAAAATTTTCTTTCCACTGGAAATCAATTCACTGAAGTTGATTTTACTAAAAATAAAACAAATTTAATCATTGGTACAAATGGTGCAGGAAAAAGCACCGTATTAGATGCTCTTACCTTTTCTCTTTTTGGGAAACCTTTTCGTAAAATTAATAAACCACAACTTATTAATTCTGTAAATGAAAAAGATTGTAGAGTTGAGATTGAGTTTTCTATCGGAAAAACTAATTGGAAAGTTATACGAGGAATCAAACCCGCAATTTTTGAAATTTGGAGAAATGATGAATCTCTAAATCAATCATCAGCATCTCTCGATCAGCAAAAATGGTTGGAGCAAAATGTCTTAAAAATGAATTACAAATCATTTACTCAAATTGTGATTCTGGGTAGTAGTACTTTTGTGCCATTTATGCAACTACCAGCGGCACATCGTAGGGAAGTGATTGAAGATCTTCTTGATATTAAGATTTTTTCTTCGATGAATGTTTTAATTAAAGAAAAAATTCGTGAAATCAAAGAAGACATTAAAATCTTGAATCTTAAAAAAGAATCTTTTATTGATAAAGTAAAGATGCAAGAAGAGTTTATTGAAGAACTTGAGCATCGCGGAAATTCCAATATAAATGCCAATAAAGAAAAGATTGCCAATTTAGACGTTGAGGTTGGTAATCATATGGATGAAAATATTGAGATTTCTAATAAATTTCAATTATTAGAAAAACAACTAGAAGAGTATGTTGGAGCAACAGATAAGATTCGTAAGTTGGGAAATCTTAAAGGAAAAATCTCTCAAAAAATATCTACGATTACTTCTGATCATAAGTTTTTCACAGAGAATACAGTATGCCCAACTTGCACTCAAGAAATAGATGATGACTTTAGAATAAATAAAATTAACGACGCTCAAAATAAAGCAAAAGAGTTGCAATCTGGTTATCAAGAACTGGAAGAAGCAATTAAAGAGGAAGAAGAGAGAGAGCGTCAATTCACTTCTTTGTCAAAGGAAATTAAAAAACTTACAGATGGAATTTCTCAAAACAATATTAAAATTTCTGGATATAGAAAACAAATCAAAGATCTTGAATCTGAAATTCAAAAAATTGCCGAAAACTTGGAAAATAGAAATACTGAGCATGATAAGTTAGAATCTTTTAAAAATAATTTAAAAACTACATACGATGATCTTGTTTCTAAGAAAGATATCATTAACTATTATGACTTTACTTATAGTTTGTTGAAAGACAGTGGGGTGAAATCTAAGATTATTAAAAAGTATCTTCCTTTGATAAATCAGCAAGTCAATCGTTATTTGCAGATGATGGACTTCTATATCAACTTCACCCTTGATGAGGAATTTAACGAAACCGTTCAGTCACCTGTTCACGAAGATTTCTCTTATGCTTCTTTTAGTGAAGGAGAAAAAATGAGAATTGATTTGGCACTTCTTTTCACCTGGAGAGAAGTTGCAAGAATGAAGAATTCTGTAAATACGAATCTTCTCATTATGGATGAGGTATTTGATTCTTCACTTGATGGATTTGGAACAGAAGAGTTTCTTAAAATCATTCGTTATGAGATTAAAGATGCTAACATTTTTGTCATTTCTCATAAGACAGGATTGGAGGACAAATTTGAAAGTGTCATAAGGTTTGAAAAAGTCAAAGGTTTTAGTAGGATGGTTGAATAAGTGTCACAAGACAAAGGTTGGATAGATAGATTTGTTGATAAAATAAGTGACTGGATGGATTCACTCACAGAGAAAAATGAAAACTCCAAACTGGCAACACAATTCTGGGAAACCCCAGAAAAGAAAACTGAAACCACAAGCACTGAGGCAAGCTAAAGCACGACTTGCCCAGTTTAAAAAGCGTCACATGGGTCGCCCAAAAGGCGACCCTTCGTTGTATTATGGATTCATACGATACGAAACAAATGCCTGTCCGTCACGAAATCAAGTCTCAACTTGCCAAGTTGCTTGCTACTGAGGATCTTATAGTAGAGCATAAGAAAGTTTCTACTGCTTGCTTCAATGTTCATACGCGGGTGCTGACTCTTCCTCTGTGGGAAAAGGCAAGTGATACTGTTTATGATTTGCTTGTTGGACATGAAGTTGGACACGCCCTTTTTACTCCAGATGAGGATTGGACTGTTAAGGTAAAAGTTCCTGCTCAGTTTGTAAATGTAGTTGAGGATGCTCGCATTGAAAAGTTGATGAAACGCAAGTATATGGGACTTGCAAAGACTTTCTTTAACGGATATAAAGAGCTGAATGAAGAAAATTTTTTTCAACTCGAAGATCAAGATATTTCCAAATTTAATCTTGCCGACCGTGCAAATCTTTATTTTAAGGTTGGTAATTTTATAAAGTTGGATTTTAATAGCAAAGAAAAAGAAATTGTTGATTCGATTTCTTCTGCAGAATCCTTTGCGGATGTCTTGATTGCTGCAGAAGAACTTTATAAGTATTGTAAGAAAGAAAAAAAACAGCAGCAAAAAGTTCCTGACTTTGATTCTCATGAGCAACAAGGTGATTCTCAGTCTCCTGCCAACGAAATTGTGGAGAGTAATGACTCCTTTTCAGAAGAAGAAGATGAGAGTAATAATTCCCAGGAACAACCTGGAGAAACCGACTCTTATGGTGGGACTGCTCAAGGTGATGAAGTTCAAAATATTTCTAATGATGAAGAAGAACCCGAAGTTCTCACTGCAGATTCCTTGGAGAATAAACTTCGTGACTTGATTAATCATGATGGATATGAAAACGTTTATGTTGAGATTCCTCAAGTCAATCTTGATACCGTGATTGGTAAAAATGCAGATGTTCATAAAGATATAGATGCATCTTTTAATCACCAACAAAAATTATATGAGGAAAATCTAAAAAATAATTATAAGCATCTTCCAATTGGTAATTTGTTTGAAAATGTGGATATTGGATTTAAAAAATTCAAATTGTCTGCTCAAAAAGAAGTCAACTATCTAGTAAAAGAATTTGAGTGTCGTAAGGCAGCAGATTCTTATGCTCGTGCTACCACTGCTCGCACAGGAGTTCTTGATACATCTCGTCTTCATTCTTACAAATACACGGAAGATTTGTTTAAGAAAGTTTCTGTAATTCCTGATGGTAAAAATCATGGATTGATTTTTATTCTTGACTGGAGTGGATCTATGGCAGGTGTTATTCAAGACACCTGTAAACAACTTTTTAATCTTGTTTGGTTTTGTAAAAAAGTTGCAATTCCTTTTGAGGTTTATGCTTTTACAAATGAATGGCGTCGTGGTGAATATGACTACGAAACTCAAACTTATAGTCCAGCAGATCGTACTCCTCACTATGAAGCAAAAGAGGGATTGATTAAAATTGAGGAAACTTTTACTTTGATGAATCTTCTTACCAGTAAAGTTTCTAGTAAAGAGTTGGAACATCAAATGCTTAATATTTGGCGTTTGGCTTTTTGTTTTGGCAATTCTTATCGTGTTCATTATACTTGTTCAAATCGTTTAGCTCTTTCTGGAACTCCTTTGAATGAAGCACTGATGACTCTTCATCAGATTCTTCCTAAGTTTCAACGAGAAAATAAACTTCAAAAAGTTCAATGTATTGTACTGACAGATGGCGAAGCAAATTATTCTCCTTATCACGTAGAAATTAAACGTGGATATAATTCAGACTCTTATATTGGATCTCGTGGTATCAATCCAGATAAAACTTTTCTTCGGGATCGTAAACTTGGAATTACCTATAAATTTGATTATGGGTATCAACAATTTACTGAAGTTCTTCTTCGTAATTTGAAAGATAAGTTTCCTTCTGTAAACTTTATTGGTATTCGTATTCTTGAAGGACGTAATGTAAATCGGTTTATTACTCTTTATCACAATCAGCGTGATAAGCAATATGAAGTGATTCAAAATGATTGGAAGAAACTGAAAAGTTTCACTATCACTAACTCTGGTTATGATGCTTACTTTGGACTTTCTTCTTCTGTTCTTTCTCAGGATGCTGAGTTTGACGTTGCCGATGATGCCACCAAGTCTCAAATCAAATCTGCCTTTGTTAAATCCCTTAAAACTAAAAAACTGAATAAAAAAGTTTTGGGAGAGTTCATTTCTCTTGTTGTCTAAATACCTAAAAAGTATCTGCTTATATGAAAACCTTTCAAGAATTTGTGCAAGAATGTTATTCCATTCAGGAAACTTCTCTTACTCGCGTAATGAGCAAGTCTAAGAAAAGTGGTATGGCAATTATGTCTGCTCAAAGAGGAGATAAATCTAAAGCAGAAAATAAGGCACGTTCAAGACAACTTGAAAAAGATGTAAGAGGTGCTGGGTTACCAGGACCTACTAAAGTCTCTGGAAGATATACTGAAAATCCAGGAACTTCACAAGAGAAAAAAGTAGGAGAGAAATCTCACGTTGTTTCTTCTGGTAAAATGGGCAAAAGAAAATTTAAAAAGACAATTGAAAAACTTGGTAAAAAGTACGACCAAGATTCAGTACTTCTACAACGTAAACCAGGTGGAAGTTCCACACTTAAAGGAACTTCTAAAACATCTTGGCCTGGGCAGGGAAAGAATGTTAAAATAGGAAGTATGAAACCAGGTAGAACTGGTGAATTTGATACCAAAGTTAAAAACAAAACATTTACAGTCGAAACTTAAAATGAAATCTAAATTTCCATTTGATCATATAGTTAAATACGATACCAAAGAAGTTTGGGTAAAGTGTGATAGTGCTATCACCGCTATGGGAATTTCTGCTATGGTAGAAAAATACTATCCAGGATATAAAGGTCATATTGGTAGTAAAGAGTATCTTGAGACACTTCGAAACCAGTTGGCAAACTGACCACGGGGGATCTTTTGGTTCTCTTTTTCAGTTATAATGATAAGGTTGAAACAAAGAAAAATCTTCTAATCATGGCACTTTCTTCTGACTACATCCGCACTTCTCTTCAAGCACTTTATGGTAATAATGTTACTGGAGCAGACATTCGCGCATGGTGTGCTCTGAATGATTCTAATTACCAAACTGTATCTAAAAAACTAGAACAATTTAAGACTGCTCGCGGTAAATGGAATCTCGAAGTCACTCAACAAAAAGTTGAAGAAATCGAACGTAATTTCCAAGCGCCTGCTGTGATTCCTCCTGTAGAACAAACACTCATTCCCAAAAAAGATGATACCTTTGTCAAGTTTGGTAACTTTAACGATATTAAAAAAATTATTCAGTCCCGTCTTTTTTATCCTACGTTCATTACGGGTCTTTCGGGTAATGGTAAAACGTTTAGTGTGGAGCAAGCTTGTGCTCAATTGGGTCGTGAGTTGATCCGTGTAAATATTACAGTAGAAACTGATGAAGATGATCTTATCGGTGGTTTCCGTCTTGTTAACGGCGAAACTGCTTGGCACAATGGACCAGTCATTGAAGCCATCCAGAGAGGTGCTGTATTGCTTCTTGATGAGATCGACCTCGCAAGTAATAAAATTCTCTGTCTCCAACCTATCCTTGAGGGAAAGGGAGTTTTCCTTAAAAAAATTGGAAAGTTTGTCACCCCAACTCAGGGGTTTAACGTCATCGCAACCGCCAATACTAAAGGCAAGGGTTCAGACGATGGTAGGTTCATTGGAACTAACGTGCTCAACGAAGCCTTTCTAGAAAGATTTCCCGTGACCTTTGAGCAGTCCTATCCCGCCCCTACAACTGAGCAAAAGATCCTGGAAGGCATCGCTCTGGACCTTGGTGTGGAAGACCGTGACTTCTGCAAGCGCCTGGTTGATTGGGCAGACATCATCCGCAAGACCTTCTATGATGGTGGCATTGAGGAAATCATCAGCACCCGCCGTTTGGTTCATATCATCCGTGCTTATAGCATCTTTCAAGATAAGGCAAAGGCAATTCAAGTTTGTGTAAATCGTTTTGATGACGAAACCAAGCAAGCATTTCTTGAACTGTATGACAAGGTTGATGCCGATTTTCAACTTCCTGTTGACGAACAGTCTCCATTCTGATAGAATAAACACATGAAAATTAATTTCATCATTCATAAATTATTAACAAAATGACTACAGATTGTAAAATTTCATTTACTGAATCGGCTCTTCCTGGGGGCAATTGGGCAACCCAATGGGATGAGTGTGGAAGTGATCAAGGCACCCTTGCATTGAAGAGTATTAATGCTCCAATGGGAGAAGATCATATTTCATTTAATACTTCTCCTACCTTTAATGTTAATGTGTCAGATAATAACTTTTGGAAGTTTGGTGAAAACAAAACTCTAAAATCTGTTGAAAATTATATCAAAAGCACTTACAATTCTCATTATGCTTCTGAGAATTCAAAAGTTCAAGTTCTTGATATCATCGATGCCATTGGTGATGGTGTTCCTTTCTGCCGTGATAATCTCATCAAATATTCTTCCCGCTTTGGTAAGAAGGATGGGATGTCCAAACTTGACGCATTGAAGATTATTCATTACGGTGTTCTTCTGTATCACTTTGCTGGATTTAATAATGAAACTGCGAAATCAAACTATGAAACTTTCTGATAAAACTCTTTCATTTCTTAAAAACTTTTCTTCGATTAACCAATCAATCCTTTTCAAGCAAGGAAATAAACTTCGCACAATCAGTGTGATGAAAAACATTCTTGCAGAGGCAACAATCACAGAGGAGTTTTCTAAGGACTTTGGTATCTATGATTTGAATCAATTTCTTAATGGATTGAATCTGCACAAAACACCAGAACTTGATTTTAGTAATGATAGGTATGTAGTCATCAAAGAAGGAAAAATGCGATCAAAGTATTTTTTTGCTGATTCTAGTGTGATTGTTACTCCTCCCGATAAAGATATCGAGTTTCCTAGTGAAGATGTTTGTTTCGAGTTGAGCACTGAGCAACTGGACAAACTTCTGAAAGCTGCAGCAGTCTATCAACTTCCTGATATCTCTGCTGTAGGTGAAGCAGGTGTTGTGAAACTGGTTGTTCGTGATAAAAAGAATGACACTTCAAACGATTTTTCAATCGTTGTTGGAGAAACGGAATCTGAGTTTATCTTCAACTTCAAAGTAGAAAACATCAAAATTCTTCCTGGAACTTATGAAGTTGTTGTGTCACAAAAACTTTTGTCACGATTTACCTCTAAGAATCACGATCTAACTTATTGGATTGCATTGGAACCTGATTCAACATTTGAATGAATATTTTTGTTACTAACCAATTTCCTGCTGAAAGTGCTATTTGTCTTCCTGACAAACACATAGTCAAAATGCCACTTGAATGTTGCCAGATGTTATCCATCGTAGCATCCAAGTGGTATCACAATTATGGACCAGTTCACAAAGCAGATGGTAATCCTTATGCAACTGAAAAAGGTGCATTTCGTAATCATCCTTGCACTCAATGGGCAGCAAAAACAATTGACAATGCTTATTGGTTAATTAAATGGGGAATGAATCTCTGTGATGAATATTCTGTTCGTTACGGCAAGACTCATTCGTGCTATAATACTCTTTTGGAGGCATATTATTTGTTTCCCAAAGGAAAATTAACAAATGTAACTCCATTTGCTCGTGCTATGCCCGACGAATGGAAATATGATAATACGATTGATACTTTTGAGGCATACAGAAGATATATTGCATCCAAACCTTGGGTTGCATCCAACTATCTTCGTATTCCTGAACGCAAACCTGATTGGATTTAAATTATGAGTCGTAATGAATTTTTGTGGGTTGAGAAGTATCGCCCCAAAACAATTGAAGACTGTATTCTTCCCGAGAATATTAAGAAAACCTTTAAAGACTTCCTAAACAAAGGCGAAGTGCCAAACTTGCTTCTCGCAGGACCTGCTGGTTGTGGAAAGACTACAGTGGCAAAAGCACTCTGCAATGAATTGGGAGTAGATGTTTATGTCATTAATGGATCCGACGAAGGTAGATTCCTTGATACTGTCAGAAATAATGCAAAAAACTTCGCTTCGACCGTATCGCTTTCGTCAACTGCTAAACACAAAGTCATCATCATTGATGAGGCAGATAACACAACCAACGACGTTCAACTCTTGTTACGGGCATCTATTGAGGAATTTTCTAACAATTGCAGATTCATCTTTACCTGCAACTACAAAAACAAAATTATCGAACCCCTTCATTCTCGATGTGCCGTCGTTGACTTCACCATCAAAGGAAAGGAAAAAGCAAATCTTGCAGCAGGATTCTACGGTCGTCTTCAAGACATCCTTCAAAAAGAAAATATCAAGTTTGATAACAAAGTTATTATCGAACTCATTAACAAACATTTCCCCGATTGGAGAAGAGTCCTCAATGAGTGCCAACGCTATTCGTCAGCAGGAGAAATCAACTCTGGCATTCTTGCAACTTTTAGTGATGTAAAAGTAAATGATCTCCTTACGTATCTCAAAGATAAAAACTTTTCTGAAGTCCGTAAATGGGTGGTCAACAATTTGGACAATGATTCTTCTGTTTTGTTGCGCCGCATTTATGATGCACTTTATGAGTCTCTTGTTCCTAATTCTATTCCTGCTGCTGTTTTAGTCATTGCTAAGTATCAGTATCAAATTGCTTTTGTTGCCGATCAGGAGATAAATCTTCTTGCTGCTCTTACTGAAATTATGTGTGAGTGTGAATTCAAATGAAGTCTCTTAAAACTCCTTTGAGGTACCCTGGAGGTAAATCCCGTGCTTGTGAAAAGATGAGTATTTATTTTCCAGACCTCCGTAATTATACTGAATTTCGAGAACCTTTTCTTGGTGGTGGCAGCGTTGCAATTTATATCACTAAGAAATATCCAAACATTAAAGTGTGGGTAAATGATCTTTATGAACCTCTTGTAAACTTCTGGCAACAACTCCAGATGTTTGGTGCTGATCTTTCCAATATACTTGCATCTTTTAAAAGTATGTGCAATACTCAAGATGAAGCAAGAAAACTTTTCCTAAATTCTAAGGAAAGTATCAATGATAAGACTATTCCAAATTTCAATCGTGCTGTGGCTTTCTATATTGTCAATAAATGTAGTTTCAGCGGTCTTACGGAGAGTTCTTCATTTTCTGCACAAGCATCAAACTCAAACTTCTCTATGCGGGGAATTGAAAAACTGCCTGAGTATTCAAAAATAATTGAACATTGGAAAATCACTAACTATTCCTATGATTATTTGATGGATGGAAACATGGGTGCTTTTATGTATCTCGATCCTCCTTATGACATTAAGGACAATCTCTATGGGAACAAAGGATCAATGCACAAAGGATTCGATCACGATAAGTTTGCTGCTGATTGTGATTCTTGTTTTATGGATCAGTTAATCAGTTATAATTCTGATCAACTGGTTAAAGACCGTTTTAAGAACTGGAACGCTGCTGAGTTTGATTTAACTTATACTATGAGATCAGTTGGAGAATATATGCGTGAGCAAAAGGAAAGAAAAGAACTTCTGCTTTTTAATTATAATAAAAATCCAAAAATTCAATTTAATTTTGATGGATGCTACAACTATGATAGATTAAAAAAAGCGGGGTTGGTCGATGGCTGAACTTAAAGACTGGTTAAATTCTATTAATTTTACCAAAGAAAACTTATCTGAAGATATCAAGTCTTATGCTCCATATATTATCAATCGGTGTTTATCTGGACATATCGATTGCATAATGTATGTAAATGAAATCAATATAAATCATCATCTTGATAAAGATTTACAATATTCGTTTTATCTAAATACTTTGAGGAAAAGGAAGAGATTTTCTCCCTGGCTCCGAAAAGATAAAGTCACAGACTTAGAATGTGTAAAACAATACTATGGTTATAGTAATGAAAAAGCATCCCAAGCACTGAAAATTTTATCAAAGGCACAAATAGATTTCATTAAACAACGACTTGACATTGGAGGATCAAAATGACTACTACGGTAGAACCTATTGTGAAGTGGGAACCAAATCAAATGGTGGAAATCACTTTAAATGAACCTGATGATTTTCTAAAAGTGCGTGAGACTTTAACTCGTATTGGAGTCGCATCACGTAAAGAAAAGAAACTTTATCAGTCTTGTCATATTTTGCATAAGCAAGGCAAGTATTATATTGTTCATTTTAAAGAACTGTTTGCTTTGGATGGAAAACATGCAAACCTGACTATAAATGATGTTCAGAGACGCAATAGAATCACAAGACTTCTTTTTGATTGGGGATTAATTGAAGTCAATAATCCCGATTTGATTGCTGATATTGCTCCACTTAATCAAATTAAAGTCATTGCCTTTAAAGAAAAAGGAGAATGGACTTTAGAAACCAAATATAATATTGGTAAAAAGGGTAAAGTAGAAGAAACCGAATGATAAAAAGCGGGTTTTACACCCGCCTTTTTTGTAAGAAGTATTATAATTATATAAGGATGCCTTAAGGGTCCACACAATCAAACCTCGCTTTTAAAGGAGCTACTCAAATGACTAACCTTGCACGTTACACTGCTGCGGATCTTCCTGCCCTGATGGATAGGATTACTCGTAATAGTATTGGAATGGACGAATATTTTGATCGTCTATTTAATCTTCACGAAACTACTTCCAATTACCCACCTTATAATTTTATCAAAGTAAGCAATGTTGAATCCCGATTAGAACTTGCACTTGCAGGATTTAGAAAAAAAGAAGTATTTGTTTATACTCAAGATGGTAAACTTTTTGTCGAAGGTCAAAAAGAAGACAAAGAAACGCAGTCCAACTACCTTCATAAAGGTTTGGCTCAACGGTCATTTACACGATCCTGGACACTCTCTGATGACACAGAAGTTAGATCAGTTGATTTTGAGGATGGACTTTTAACAGTCACTCTTGGAAGAATTGTTCCAGAATCACATAAGAGAAAAGATTATCTATAAATAACAATGAGCTAAACTATCGTCGCCGCAGGGAGGTAACTGGCAAAATCCAGTTGACACCTCCCTTTTTTAATGGTATAATTAAAATACTGAGGTGAATACTATGACTGTAAAACTTTTGTTGTTAAAATCTAATGATGATGTAATCGCGGATGTGCATGAATTATCTGTTGAAGAAAAAACTGTTGGATATCTTTTAAAAAAACCATATATTGTAAAAATTAAAACTGCCGAAGTTTTATTTGAAAATACAACAAGTAATGGAAATAATGTTGCTGTAACATTTTATCCATATATGCCATTATCTGATCAAAAAGAAATTCCAATTCCTTCTGATTGGGTAGTTACTATTGTCGAACCAATTAACCAAGTTAAGGAAATGTATGAAGAAAAAATCAATCAACAATCTCAAACTAGTAATTTTAATGAATCAACAGATTCTACTCTCACAAATTAAAGAAATTGATGCAGATCTTGGACAACCAGACTGTCAACTTATAAATCCCTTTTTGGTAGATCAATCGACAGAAACAATAATCCCTTGGTTATTAAACTTTTCATCTCAAGATATTTTTATGATTAACTCGGATAAAATATTAACTATTGCATCTCCGAGCCCTAAATTTTTGAAACTTTACGAAGATAGCATTACAGAATGAGATTTTATACAAATGTTCAAATGATCGGAGATAACTTTTTAGTTCGTGGATATGAAGATGGAAAAAGCTTCATGACGAAAGAAAAGTTTAATCCGACTTTTTTTGTTCCTTCTAATAAGGAAACAAAGTATAAAACTTTGACGGGGGAATGTGTTGAATCTATTCAACCGGGATATGTTCGTGATTGTCGAGAATTTGTTAAAAAATATGAAAATATAGATAATTTCAAAATTTATGGAAATGATAGATATATCTATCAATATATTTCAGAAAAGTATTCGGAAGATGAAATCAAATTTGATATTAATAAAATTAAACTTTTGACTTTGGATATTGAGGTTGCTTCTGAGGAAGGATTTCCAGATGTAGAATCTTGTTCGGAAGAAATTCTTACAATCACAATTCAAGATTATGCCACTAAAAAAATTATTACTTGGGGAGTAAAACCATTTAACAATACTCAAAAAAATGTAAAATATATTCAATGCTCTTCTGAGCATCATCTTCTTTCTCATTTTATTGATTATTGGGACGCAAATATTCCTGAGGTTATTACTGGATGGAATATTCAACTATATGACGTGCCTTATATTTGTGGAAGACTGTATAGGGTTTTGGGCGAAAAACAAATGAAACGTTTTTCTCCCTGGGGACTAGTAAGTCAAGATGAAATTTATATTTCGGGAAGAAAAAATATTGTTTATGATGTTGGGGGAATTACTCAACTTGACTATTTGGAATTGTATAAAAAGTTTACATATACAAATCAAGAGTCTTATCGTCTAGATCATATTGCTTTTGTTGAATTGGGGCAGAAAAAACTAGATCACTCTGAATTTGATACTTTTAAAGATTTTTATACTCAAAATTGGCAAAAGTTTGTTGAATATAATATTGTTGACGTAGAGCTTGTTGACCGATTGGAAGACAAAATGAAATTGATTGAGCTCGCAATTACTATGGCATACGATGCAAAAGTTAATTTTGCTGATGTATTTTATCAAGTTAGAATGTGGGATAATATAATCTACAATTACCTCAAAAAAAGAAATATTGTTATTCCCCCTAAGGAGAAAACTTCTAAAAATGAAAAATATGCTGGTGCCTATGTAAAAGAACCTAAACCTGGAGTGTATGATTGGGTGGTTAATTTTGATTTAAACAGCCTATATCCACATTTAATTATGGAGTTTAATATTAGCCCAGAAACTCTTGTTGATGAAAGACATCCAACAATCACTGTAGATAAAATTCTGAATCAAGAACTTTCTTTTGAAACGTATAAGGACTATGCGGTATGTGCAAATGGAGCAATGTATCGCAAAGATGTTCGTGGGTTTCTTCCAGAACTGATGGAAAAAATGTATAACGACCGAGTTATTTTTAAGAAAAAAATGCTTGTCGCTAAACAACAATATGAAAAAACTCCAACAAAAGAAATAGAAAAGGAAATTGCTAGATGTAATAATATTCAAATGGCAAAAAAGATTTCTTTGAATTCTGCTTATGGTGCAATTGGTAATCAGTATTTCCGTTATTATAAACTTGAAAATGCTGAAGCAATTACTTTAAGTGGCCAGGTTGCAATTCGTTGGGTTGAAAATAAGATGAATGTTTACTTAAACAAACTTCTCAAAACGGAGAATATTGATTATGTTATTGCTTCTGATACTGATTCCATTTATCTTCATATGGGTCCTTTGGTCGAGACTATATTCAAAGGAAGAGAGAAAACTACTGAAAGCGTTGTTTCGTTCCTTGATAAGATCTGTCAGATGGAACTTGAGGAGTATATTGAAGGTTGCTACCAAGAATTGGCCAACTACGTAAATGCATATGACCAAAAGATGCAGATGAAACGAGAGAATATTGCTGATCGTGGAATCTGGACTGCTAAAAAAAGATACATTCTTAATGTCTGGGATAGTGAGGGTGTGCGATATAAAGAACCAAAACTGAAAATGATGGGCATTGAGGCAGTCAAATCTTCTACACCAGCACCTTGTCGTCAAATGATTAAGGATGCTTTGAAACTAATGATGAGTGGAAGTGAAAATGATGTAATTAATTTTATTGATAAGAGTCGAAGAGAATTTAAAAATTTATCACCACAGAATATTGCATTTCCAAGAACCGCATCTGATGTTCAAAAATATTCGTCATCTTCAAACATATATGCTCCCAAAACTCCAATTCATGTGAGAGGGGCTCTTTTGTTTAATCATTACATTAAACAAAAAAATCTTACTCACAAATATTCTTTGATTAATAATGGTGAAAAAGTTAAGTTTATTTTTTTAAAGAAACCAAACACAATCCATGAGAATGTAATTTCTTTCATTCAAGATTTTCCTAAAGAGTTGGGACTTGACAAATATATCGATTATGACTTACAATTTGAGAAAGCATTTCTAGATCCACTCAAAGCAATTCTTGATGCAATTGGGTGGAGTGTAGAAAAAACTGTAAACCTTGAATCATTTTTTGCCTAATGATTAAACTGAATTATTATATCAAAGAGTTTCCAAACACAACACTCTTTAAATTTTTTAAAACCGAAGAAGCAGTAGAGATGTTTAAATCACAAAATCCAGATTATGTTTTTATTGGAGATAAGTGATGGATTTTCTTAAAGATATTGTAAAAGAAATTGGGGGAGATTATACTCAACTGGCATCAGAAATTGATGAGACCGAAACTTATGTTGATACAGGTTCATACATTTTTAATGCACTGGTTTCGGGTAGCATTTTTGGTGGTGTATCTGGCAATAAGATTACTGCTATTGCTGGAGAGTCTTCTACTGGAAAGACTTTTTTCTCTCTCGCCGTGGTTAAGAATTTTCTTGATACTCATTCCGATGGTTACTGTCTCTACTTCGACACTGAGGCTGCCATCACTAAATCTCTTGTAGAATCTCGTGGAATTGATACTTCTCGTCTTGTCGTTGTTAATGTCGTTACAATAGAAGAGTTTCGCACAAAGGCACTTAAGGCAGTTGATATATATCTTAAGAAACCATTAGAAGATCGCAAACCTTGCATTTTTGTATTAGACTCTCTTGGTATGCTTTCTACTGAAAAAGAAATTACTGATGCACTTAACGATAAACAAGTTCGTGATATGACCAAATCTCAACTGGTCAAAGGTGCATTCCGAATGCTCACACTCAAACTAGGTCAAGCAAATGTCCCCCTCATTGTCACAAATCATACATACGATGTCATCGGAGCTTACGTACCAACTAAGGAAATGGGAGGAGGTTCTGGACTCAAATATGCAGCAAGCACGATCATTTATCTCAGCAAAAAGAAAGAAAAGGATGGAACAGAAGTGGTCGGCAATATTATCAAGGCTAAGACTGCTAAATCGCGTTTGAGTAAAGAAAATAAAGATGTTGAAATCCGCCTATTTTACGATGAGCGCGGTCTTGATCGTTACTACGGTCTTCTTGAGCTTGGTGAGATTGGTGGACTTTGGAAAAATGTAGCAGGGCGTTATGAGATTAACGGTAAAAAACTTTATGCCAAAGAAATCTTTAAAGATCCAGAAAAATATTTTACTGCCGAAGTAATGCAGGCACTTGACGAAACTGCACAAAAAGAATTTAGTTATGGTTAAATTATCTGATTTAATCAAAGTATATGATAATTCTTTAGAACCTAAAGTTTGTGTTGAATTAGTCAACATTTTCGAAAATCTAAAAGAACTTCATGAAAGAATTGAGAATAATAAAAAACCAAATTTTACTCAATTAAACCTAACAGAAGTTTCTAAAAATGATAAAAAAATAAATTCAATACACCAACTTTTAATTAAAAAAACTTTTGAATATAAAAAAGATTATTATAATTTTATTGATGAAAGATGTTTTCCTTTAGAAAATACTTTTGAACAGTTTCGTATCAAAAAGTATTTGAATGATGGCAATGATACCTTTGACTGTCATGTTGATGTCACAGATTATGCATCAGCAAGAAGATTTCTTTCTTTTATGTGGTATCTTAATGATGTTGAAGATGGTGGTGAAACCATATTTAATAATCTTTCTATAAAACCCGAAACTGGTAAACTGATTGTATTTCCGCCTTTATGGATGTTTCCTCATATAGGTAAACCTCCATTGAGTAATAATAAGTATATTCTAAGCACCTATTTGCACTATAAGTAATGGATAAAGTTGAATTTCTAATTCTTAGAAACCTCATTTATAAAGAAGAATATCTTAGAAAAGTAATACCTTTTATTAAAGCAGAATATTTTGAAGACAGCAATCAAAAAATTGTTTTTGAAGAAATTTTAAAATTTGTGCAAAAATATAATCAACTTGCTACAAAGGAAGTTCTTTGTATTGAAGTTGAAAAGCGTAAAGATATTACTGATACTTCTTTTAAAGAAATCACTCAGATGATTAGTTATCTGGATGATGAACCTACAGAGTTTAATTGGTTAGTCGATACGACTGAAAAGTGGTGTCGTGATCGTGCTATCTATCTTGCTCTTATGGAGTCTATTCATATTGCAGACGGAAAAGATGAAAAGAAAAATCGTGATAGTATTCCCAGTATTCTTTCCGATGCTCTTGCTGTATCTTTTGATACTCATATTGGGCATGATTATCTGCTAGACTATGAGAAACGTTATGAGTCCTATCATAGAAAGGAAGAAAAAATTGAATTTGACCTGGAATTTTTTAACAAAATCACAAAAGGTGGTCTACCTAACAAGACTCTCAATATCGCTCTTGCTGGTACGGGTGTCGGAAAAAGTCTCTTTATGTGCCATGTGGCTTCTTCCGTCTTATTGCAAGGCAGGAATGTTCTCTATATCACTCTTGAAATGGCAGAGGAAAGAATTGCTGAAAGAATTGACGCAAATCTTTTGAATGTCAATATTCAAAATATTTCCGAATTGCCCAAACAAATGTTTGAGAGTAAGGTTACAAACCTCGCAAAGAAAACTCAAGGCACTCTTATAATTAAAGAGTATCCTACTGCATCTGCTCATAGTGGACATTTTAAGTCACTTCTTAACGAGTTAGCACTTAAGAAATCATTTAGACCTGATATCATTTTTATTGATTACCTTAATATTTGTGCTTCCTCTAGGTATCGAGGAAATAGTAACATCAATTCTTATACATTTGTCAAGGCAATTGCTGAAGAACTTAGGGGACTTGCCGTTGAGTCTAATGTCCCAATCGTCTCCGCCACTCAGACCACTCGTTCGGGTTATGGTAACTCTGATGTTGAACTTACTGATACTAGTGAATCTTTTGGTCTTCCTGCTACTGCTGATCTTATGTTTGCCCTTATTAGCACTGAAGAGTTAGAAGGACTTGGACAAATTTTGGTAAAACAACTTAAGAATCGTTACAATGATCCAACTATGAATAAAAGATTTGTTGTAGGAATTGATCGCGCAAAAATGAGACTTTATGATGTAGATCAGACTGCACAAAACGATATTCTTGACAATGGGCAAGAAGAGGAGTATGATAACGAAGAAAAGAAACCTAAAAAAACATTTGAGGGATTTAAATTCTAATGTCACAAATTATTAATACTAAAAAATATATTGAGTTTGTTGAACAAACTACAAGTTCTTCAAGCAGTGACTTTGCTGCACTTCTTGCACGTATGACCGAACTTGAAGTGTCGGATGATGCAAATATTCCTCGTCTTTTAACTGCTGCTCTTGGTATGACTGCAGAAGCAGGTGAATTTACTGAGGTTGTAAAGAAGATCATTATGCAAGGCAAACCCTATAATGAAGAAAATGTTTTTCATATGAAGAGGGAGCTTGGTGATATTTGTTGGTATATAGCACAAGCTTGTATGGCACTTGATACTACATTTGAAGAAATTCTTCAGATGAATTATGAAAAATTGAGTGCTCGTTATCCTGAAGGTACTTTTGATGTTTATCGCTCAGAAAATCGTTTAAAGGGAGATCTATAAATACTTAGAAAAACGATAATGTATTTTTCTGAGTGGAGAAAATTTCAAAAAAACAAAGAGATGTTTGATATTTCTTTATCTTTTATTGAAGAAGGAGTATCAAAACAAAACTTTGAAAAAATCATTCATATTTTTCTTCCATTTGTAAAGAAGGAACTTAGTATTAAAGAATTTCCAAAAATTCATTTCGTTGAAGATCCAAAGTTTGCAAAAAGAATTGCAGCATTCGGACAGATTAAAAATAATCGTATTGTGATTGATATTCAAAATCGTCAAATAATGGATATCTTAAGAACAGTTGCTCACGAACTTACGCATTATCGTCAACATAAAAAGGGAGTATATGGTAATGACCACGCCGGTGTCCCAACAGAAAATGAAGCAAATAAACTTGCAGGAACTATTGTAAGAAAGTTTGGTGAAAAGCATTCTGAATTATTTACATTCCCCTCTGTCAATGGGGCAAAAAAGAAAAAAAAAGAAAACTACAAATATTGATGGTGATAACTATCCAGAAAAATTGATTTGATTTATAAATAACTAAAAAAGTATTTGTAAAAATGGATCCTAAGGAACTGCGCGGTTTAATGGAAGCATATTCAGAAGTTTATGCTCCTGTTGATGAAGTATCGTATTCAGCAAAGGCAGCAAGAGCAGGTAAAGACATCGGTAAACCTGGAAAAATGTTTGCAAAGATTGCAAAGTCTGCCGCAAAGCGTTATGGTTCTGAAGAGCGTGGAAAAAAAGTTGCTGGTGCAGTATTAGCAAAACTCCGCAAGGAAGAGATTGAAGTTCTTGAAGATGTTATAGATGGCGTTAGAATATTCTGAAGTCATGGCCGCAGGCGCCATGTTTTTTTCGCAATCAGAATTGTCTCAAGCATGTGAAACTAATCAGTCTCTTGGAGATTGGATTATTGCAGCAAAAAAGAAAGTGGAAAATGATGTAGAATTTGGAAGTTCTAGAAGTGAATTTATCTCTTTTATGCAACCGACACCAGAAGCTTTAAAGGAAGCAGTTGTTGGAATATCGGCAGCAAAGGCAATAAAAGATTGGTTACGAAGTGACCATGGCCAGGGCAATGATCCGATAGCAAAAAAAGTGTTTTTAACTGGCAACGTTTGGCCAAATGAAGTTGAGAAGTTTAGGATTAAAGCATATGGATTTGATGATTATAATTCATCCGACTTCATTGTAAAAACAAAAGAAAAAAATTATTTTGGAGTTTCTCTAAAGAAAAAACCAAAACCAAATTCTCAAGACCCAACTTTAATCAATAAAGCATTTGACACGGTTTTAAATGGAAGTCAATTTAATGCTATTAAAAGTGATATTACTGAGATTAGAATGGAGTATTTTGCTGGATTGGTCAGGCAAGCTCATGAAGATGGAATTCTTTATATTAAAGATATAGACAAACTTCCCGATCTTGAATTGTTTGAATCTAAAAAAAGAGATAAAAAACTTTTTGATAGGGCATATATTAATATTAAAGGAAGTTTATCTGGTGGATATGGAAATGATAGAGCACCTGATGCTATGCGAAAATTTGTAAATAAAGAACTTTCAAAAACAAATAATATTTTATTCAAAAGACTGACAGATTACATGAATGCTCATGCGGATATTTTTGCAAAAACATTAATCAACTTGGTTTTAAAAGTTAAACTGTATGATGAATTATCTGCAATGAAAAATTTGAAAGAGTATTCATTTGGATTTGCTCTTGTAACTGGCATTGGTGAAATATCTAAGGGTAAACCAGTAGTGTCCAAAGGTAAAGCAGTTGATCTTCATACAATTTTATGTGGATTGACCGATTTGGAAGCTAACAAAGATCCGTATAAAATTGTAGTTGATTTTGAAAAAAAGGCAGAAGCAAACGCAGCAAAAATATTCTTTAAACTTTCAAAGGCAAAGGTAAATATATTGGATATGGAATTAAGATATAAAGGATCGTTTACTTCTCAACCACAATTTTTTGCAACAATAACCAAAGAATTTCAAACTATTTTGACAGAAAAATGTCTTGTTAAAAATCCTGATGGATATACTTAATTAATAAATAAAGATATAAAAATATATAATATGAAGAATTTTTTCCAATTTTTAACGGAAGCAAGAGAAACTCAGGCAGCTGCCCAAGCAAAAAAACTTGGGTTGGTTGGTGATGGTCATGGAGGTTGGAAAGATAAATCTGGTAAGTATGTTGCAAAGACAGAGGAAGGTAAACTTAAATTTTTTGGATCTAGAGGTGCAGGAAAACAGCAAGAAGTTTCTCAAGAAAAGCAGACGCCTGGAACTACTTCAAGCATTGCGAAAGGAAAGTCGATATCTGGTGAAGATAAACTAGAAAAAACCGCACAGTCTAGAGTAAAAGTTTCTGGCAAAGAAGCAGAATCTAAATCTTCGGAAGAGAAAAAAGATAAAAATTCTTTGACCCTTGTATTTGGAAGATTTAATCCGCCAACAATTGGGCATGAAAAACTTTTGAATAGTGCAAGTAAAGTTGCAACTGGGGGAAATTTGAAAATATATCCATCCAGAAGTCAAGATCCAAAAAAAAATCCATTAAATCCAGATACAAAAATTTCTTTCATGAGAAAGATGTTTCCAAAATTTGGTGAAAAGATTATTAACGATGATAAAATGAAAACCATCTTTGATGTTTTGGTTGCTGCAAATGAAGAGGGATATTCAAGTATTAATATTGTTGTTGGATCAGATCGTCAAGCAGAATTTGAAAATCTTGCGAATAAGTATAACGGAGATCTCTATGATTTTGAAGAAATAAATGTTGTTTCTGCTGGAGTTAGGGATGCAGATGCAGAGGGTATTGAGGGAATGTCTGCATCTAAGATGAGAAAATCTGCAGCAGAAAATGATTTTACATCTTTTCGTAGAGGAATACCAAAAGAATTAAATGATGATGAAACTAAAAAGTTATTTACTTCAATTAGATCTTCAATGAAGTTAAAGGAGGGATATGAATTGTGGCAGATTGCTCCCAAATTTGATTGGAAAAATTTAAGAGAAAATTATATTATGGGAAAAATTTTTAATGTTGGCGATATAGTTGAAAATGTTAATACGGGCATTGTTGGAGAAGTTATTCGTCGTGGCACAAATTATTTAATTTACGTCACTGAAAATGGTTTGATGTTTAAATCTTGGATAAAAGATTTAAGTGAATATACTGAAGTTAAAATGGATGCTCCCATGCGAGACAAAATACATCCAACCACTTTGGTTGGAGCAAAGGGCACAGTTATAAATTATGCAAGAAAAACTCCCGGTGCCATCGGTACTGGAAAAGAAAATCTTCAGAGCGGTGGAAAGGCATATGCAATCGATTTTATAAATAAATATAAGGTAAAAAAATAATTAAAATGTCTCAGCAACATTCTTATGGATCTGGTCATATTTTGTATGATATGGGAGCAATTTATAGAGAATCTATTGCGATCAATGAAGATCGAGAGGTGAGAAAACTCATGGCACAAGAACGTGCTGCTGAGAGAAAGAGAGAAGCATCAAGACCGGGGACAAAGAGTCATGTTGCGGGCAAGTATTCGGTAGGCACGGGAAATGATTATGCGAGTTATCAAGAAAAAAGTATTGCTGCCCATGATAAGGTAACTAAGAAAGCAAAACATACGGTTGGTAATCCATTTCCAGAAGAATATCAAATTGGTGAGTCTTCACATCTTGAAACTGATATGAAGAAGCGTCGTGAAGCAAATGAAAAAGCAGTTAAAGATATGATGAAAACAAAGGCAAACAAAGATATGGTTGCTACAGTAAGAAAAAAGTTTGACGAGGCAATTGACCCTAAAAGACAGGATAATACAGAACTGTTTGCTAAAAGAGTAAATGCAATGAACACTCCTGCGTTTGAAAAAGGATGGAAGAAATCTCCAAGTAATCCTCATAGTCCTAACTATGACCCTAAAAAAGTTATGCATCCTAAAAATGAAGCATTAGATCCAGTAGGAAAAGAGGATGCTGATGTTGATAACGACGGCGATGTAGATAAGTCGGACAAGTATCTTCTTAAGCGTCGTAAAGCAATCGGCAAAGCAATTACAACTCGCAAAGAATCTTTCTCAAATTGGAGACAAGATCTTCGTGAAATAATTAAAGTTGATTCTGAAACTTCAAAAGATAATGAAATCAAAGGTCTTCCTGCAGGGAAAAAGAATAAAATTGTTATCAATCCACCAATGAAAGAGGCTGTTGAAAGTCTTGGTGGAGAGTTGGTCGAAATGGTAGAGGTTGATGAAAAAACTCTTACTTCAGGTGAAACGAAAAAGAAAGAAGAAATCGTTAAGTCAATGAAAAAAAATCTTGCAGGATTTAAACAACGTTATGGTGAAAGAGCAAAAGAGGTAATGTATGCCACAGCAACAAAGCAAGCAAAAAAAGTTGCTGAGGCAGTTGCAGATCAAAGTCCTATGAGCCCTGAAGAACTTCAAAAGCAAAGGCAAAAAGCAAACATTGACTCTCAAATTGCTCAATTGAGAAAACAGTCACTCACAAAGATGAATAATTCAAGCGTAACAGCAGAAGAAGTTGAAAACCTTGATGAAAGAAGAAAGGAAGAGAAAGTATCCAATACTCCAAGAAAACCAAGAGATCCTGCATATGAAATGGTAAAAAAAACCATTCGCGGAATGGAAGGAACTCCTGCAGGACAACGTAAAAAAGTTGCTGGAAAAAAACCTCCCGCAGCTGGCGAGTATGGTGGGCCAATATCCCCTGCTCAGAAAGTAGCAAAGCGTCGTATAAATGCACAAAGAGGAAAAGATTTGATGCATTCAAGATACGATTGATATATAAATAACGTAAAAAATGAAAGAATATTCTTAGGACATAAAGAATACATTAAAATGATTATGGGGCAGTACGATTCCTAAATAAGTTAGGAAACCTTTCCATATACACGGAGGATAACATGGCCGCATTAGTAAATCTAGTAAAACCACTTCTTTTCGCAGCACTTAATTCTTGTACAACTAAAAAACTTGTATGTGATCTTCTTGATCGTTATGTAAAAACAACCGATAATGATGTTGACAATGTAATTGCTATGACAGTAAAAACAGCACTCCTTAAGAATTGCTGATAACAACTACGATAGTTAAGGAGACTTCAGAGTGGGGTCTCCTTTTTTTATAAATATTTTGAGGATAATCACGCAAATAGGTAAACAGAATGGCACTCTGGGGAATTTCAACCACGGCTGAAACTATTACAAATAATTATGCTATTCCCAAATTTTTAAGTGACGTTGACAAAACACGCTTTCGTCACAATGGATTTGCAAGCAGCGAAGGATGGAAATATAGACATTATGGAGATAATAAGTTTTCTGGACTTTCAACTAGTTATTATGATGAAATTCTTGTGCCTGTATATCCTTTAAGCGGGTCAGAAGCTGGTGATAATAAAACCGGATTGGGCGCAGCAACTCCAGTTGCAGTCTTTTTTAAAGATGTAAATAATGGATCTCCAATTAGTGTGGCAGGGGGATCTACAAGTTTTATTTCAACTTCAACATCTGCTGAAGTGCATTTGGTTTATAACGAATTGGTTTATTGTAGTGCAGGTGCTACAATGAGAATTGATCAAGTAAATGCATCTGGCGCAGTTCAAGCAAGTGTTGTTGCAACTGCAGCATCAACTGGGGTTTCTCTTCCACAATATGGACATTTTAATGGACAAATTACAAATAGAGTTGCGTTTACATTCACTTCTCCAGGTGTGAGTGGAATCAACTCTTCATTAATAATTAATTACGGAACTGCAGTTGTTGGCACAATTACTGATTTTAGTGGAGACGTTGCTACAAAAGTAATTTCTGGTCAAGCAGCGATTCGATATAATGTAGGTGGAGCGGGAACCGTTGGAAATGCATCTGCAGGACTTGGAGTTACATATTTAACAATCAAAGCGTAATTGAATGATATTTACTGAGTTGAATGAAGATAACTATATGATGTTTGCTATAAAAAATTATAGCAACTTACATGCTTCTACAAAAGATGATTTTTTTGATGATATGAAGAGATTCAAATACATCAAACGTCTTTTGAGAAGATACAAAAAAACAGGAATCTTGAAATATAGTTTGGTAATCAATCATTTTATTATCATATACAATATTTTTCAAGATGCGGCTACTCCCTTATTATTTTTTAAAATTGATAAAGATTTGTGGCCAGTCATGAAAAGTTTTATAGTGTATTTAAATAGATTGCCAGAATTTCCAAAATGCTATATTCATGATATTCCGGTCGATGAAAATTGTCATAGATCTTTGCAGTTAATCTACGATGAAAAAGAGTAAATTTGACAAGATTCTTGATTTTTTTAGAGAAGAAATGGTGGCAAATCCACCAGGAGGATCTGGAGGATTCTCTTCATCATCAGATGCAAAAGGTCCAACTGCTGGATATGATCAACCAATATCAAAAATGATGAGAAGAAAAAAGTATGCTTCATTGGGATTAGGATCTAGATCAAGATGGAAACCCACCCCCACACAAAACAATGGAAGAAGAAGTTAAGGTTGCCGTTTTAGGTCAAAAACTTGAAGATTTAAAACACATTGTTGTTAAGATTGATGCTGCCATTGAAAAGTTGAGTGAAGTTAATACGAATGTAATTAAAATGCTTGCTGTTCACGAAGAAAAAATCGAGTATCAAGAAAAATCTGATAATTTGATTATTAAAATGATTGATGATATTAAAGCAGAAAATGAAAAAGACTACAATAAATTAGTAGACAGAGTTGAAATTTTAGAAAAAGAAATTGGAGAGGTATCTAAAATTAAATGGATGACAATAGGTTGCGGAATTGTTCTTACAGTTTTAGCAACTTCAATGTCTACTTTAGCGTCTGGATGGTGGACACCTTCTGGAATGCAAGACGCTCATAGAATTCGCCAAGAATCCTTGACAAGATAGTGAGAATTTGGTAAACTAGGGTATCTGATTTTTTTGCAATGGACGCCATTGATGCCAAATATATTGGATTGTTATCGTCTCGTCTGCAAAAATTTAAAAAAGTAAAAGCATCTTTATATAATTTTCGTTGCCCCATTTGTGGAGATTCTAGTAAAAATAAAAATAAGGCTAGAGGATATTTTTATGTAGTAAAATCAAATACTAATTTTAAATGTCATAATTGTGGTGCTAGTTTATCTTTAAATAATTTTTTAAAACAACTAGACATTAATCTATATAAACAATACAGTTTAGAAAAATTTAAAGAAGGATATACTGGGAAAAATTTTACAGTAGAAGAACCCGCATTCGATTTTCAAAAACCAGTATTTTCAACAAATGTTGAAAAGGCGAATATAGTGAAAAAGTTAGATTTGCCAAAAGCATCAGAGAATCCTATTGCCAAACAATATCTTGAAAAAAGACTTTTAAATCCGAATAATTTTTATTATGCTGAAAAGTTTAAACAATGGACAAACTCCCTAAAAGAAGTTTTTGATGATACTTCTAAAGATGAACATAGAATTATCATTCCTCTGTTTTATCAGCAAACATTGGTTGGATATCAAGGTAGAGCACTTGGCCAAAGCAAGATTAAATATATTACTATAATGTTGAATGATGACGCACCAAAAATCTATGGACTCGATGAGGTTAAAAAAAACAAAACTGTATACATCACAGAAGGTCCCTTCGACTCAACTTTCCTTCCAAACGCGATTGCTATGTGTGGAGCTGATGGTGATATTAGTAAGTGGGGCATTAACAATCCTGTTTGGATATACGATAACGAACCACGTAATTCAGAAATCTTATCAAGAATTTCCCGTATTATCGAAATGGGACAAAAATCTGTCATCTGGCCTTCATCAATAAAAGAAAAGGATATTAATGATATGGTTTTATCTGGACTTAATGTTCAGTCTGTGATAGAATCAAATATCTATTCTGGATTAGAAGCAAAACTTAAATTTACCACCTGGAAAAAAATATGAGTAACGGAACTAATGTAATCAAACGAAATGGGTTAATTGAAACTCTTGATCTAGATAAAATGCATATCATGGTTGAAGAGGCATGTAACAACCTTAAAGCAGTTTCTGCGAGTCAGGTGGAAATGAAATCTGGCATTCAGTTTTATAGTGGAATTACGACGGCAGAAATTCAAGAAATTCTAATTCGATCTGCTTCTGATTTGATTGATTTGGATCATCCCAATTATCAATATGTTGCCGCCAGGTTGTTAATGTTTTCTATTAGAAAATCTCTTTATGGGAAGATGAAAGAACTTCCTCATCTTTGGGATCATATTACAAATTGTATTTCCAAAAATGTATACGATGGTGAAATCTTACTGAAATACTCCAAAGAAGAAATTGATAAAGTAAATAATTTTATAAATCATGATCGAGATTTTAATTTTACATATGCCGGTCTTCGTCAAGTAGTAGACAAATACTTGGTGCAAGATCGTAGCAATGGTGGAGTTTATGAAACCCCACAGTTCATGTATATTGTGATATCTTTAATTATTTTTGCCAAATATCCTAAAGACATCAGACTCGATTACGTTAAAAGGTATTACAATGCAATTTCAAAATTCAAAATCAACATCCCAACACCAATCATGGCAGGAGTGCGAACTCCACTTCGACAATTTGCTAGCTGTGTTCTTGTTGATATCGATGACACCCTCGATAGTATCTTTAGCAGTGATATGGCTATTGGCAGATACGTGTCACAGAGGGCGGGTATCGGCATCAACGCTGGTAGAATCCGTGGCATCAACAGCAAGATCAGAGGGGGAGAAGTTACTCATACAGGTGTTATCCCATTCCTCAAAAAGTTTGAAGCAACTGTTAGATGCTGTACACAAAACGGGATTCGCGGTGGAAGTGCTACTGTCCACTTTCCAATATGGCACAAAGAAATAGAAGATATTTTGGTTCTTAAAAATAATAAAGGCACTGAAGACAATCGTGTTCGTAAGTTAGATTATTCAATTCAGATTAGTAAAATATTTTATGAAAGATTTATTCAAGATGGTGAGATTACGCTTTTCTCCCCGCATGATGTACCTGGACTATATGATTCTTTCGGAACAATTGAGTTTGATTCTCTCTATCTTGGATTTGAAAATAATCCATCCATTCCAAAGAAGACTGTTAAGGCACAAGAACTTATTCTTAGCCTTCTTAAAGAAAGAGCAGAAACGGGTAGAATCTACATTATGAATATTGATCATTGTAATTCTCACTCTTCATTTAAAGATAAGATCAATATGTCTAATCTCTGTCAAGAGATTACTCTGCCAACAGATCCACTTCAACATATTGATGGGGAAGGTGAGATTGCTCTTTGCATTCTTTCCGCAATTAATGTTGGTAAAGTTAAATCTGATGAAGAACTTGAAGATCTTTGTGATCTTTCTGTTCGTGGATTGGATGAATTGATTGATTACCAAAAGTATCCTGTAGTTGCTGCAGAAGTTGCTACAAAGGCGCGAAGATCGCTTGGTATAGGATTTATTGGATTGGCTCATTATTTGGCTAAACTTGGATTCAATTATGATTCTCAGGAAGCTTGGGATGCGGTGCATGGACTTTCAGAATCTTTTCAGTATTATCTCTTAAAAGCATCCAATCAACTTGCAAAAGAAAAAGGAGCATGTTCTCTGTTTGCGAATACTAAATATGCTGATGGTATTCTTCCGATTGATACATATAAAAAAGATGTAGACGAAATCTCTTCTATTCCTTACCAGCATGATTGGGAAACGCTTAGAGCATCTATCTTGGAACACGGCCTCAGGCACTCAACACTGTCCGCACAGATGCCATCGGAGAGCAGTTCCGTTGTGTCAAACGCAACTAATGGAATCGAGCCTCCTAGAGACTACTTGTCCGTTAAGAAATCAAAGAAAGGACCTCTCAAGCAAATTGTTCCCCAGTATCAAACACTTAAAAACAATTATACGCTCCTTTGGGATATGCCTAGCAATCGTGGGTATATTCATATTGTTGCAGTTATGCAAAAGTTCTTTGATCAAGCGATATCTGGAAACTGGTCGTATAATCCAGAAAATTATGCCGATAATGAAGTTCCTACTTCAATAATGGCAAATGATTTATTGACTACATATAAGTATGGGTGGAAAACTTCCTACTATCAAAATACCTACGATATTAAAACCGATGAAGTGGTGGAAGATAAACCCAAACTTCAGAATTTGCTAAATGAGTTAAGTTCAATAGAGGAGGGAGAGTGTGAATCCTGTGCAGTTTAAAATTTCTTCTACAGAGAATAAAACAGATCTTAAAGGAGTAACAGTTTTTAATACTGAAAATGTTGACTTTAAAAAACAACCAATGTTTTTTGGAAAACCTTTAGGAATTCAACGTTATGATTCATACAAATATCCAGTCTTCGATAAACTGACTACGCAGCAATTAGGATACTTCTGGAGACCCGAAGAGGTGTCTCTTCAGAAGGATCGTGGTGACTATCAAACTTTACGTCCAGAACAGAAACACATTTATACTTCTAATTTGAAGTATCAAATTATGCTTGATTCTGTTCAGGGTCGTGGACCTGGAATGGCTTTCATTCCATATTGCTCACTACCCGAGTTGGAAGCATGTATGGAAGTATGGGGATTTATGGAGATGATCCATAGTCGTTCATACACATACATTATTAAGAATGTTTATTCGGACCCAAGTGAGGTGTTTGATACAATCATTAATGATGAGCGCATTCTCGAACGCGCTAAAAGTGTAACCGAATCATACGATGAATTTATTCAAGTATCACATCAGTATGCATCAACAGATACGTGGATGCATAATCTTGAAGGAGTAATTTACGCAAAACAAATTCTCAACGATGTTAAACGAAAACTCTATCGAGCAATCGCCAACGTTAATATTCTTGAAGGTATTCGCTTTTACGTTAGTTTTGCTTGCTCTTTCGCATTTGGTGAACTTAAGCTTATGGAAGGATCAGCTAAAATTATCTCACTTATTGCAAGAGATGAAAATCAACATCTAGCCATTACTCAGAATATTCTGAATAAATGGAAAGATGGGGATGATCCAGAAATGAAACAGATTATGAAAGAGGAAGAAGAGTGGACATACAATATGTTTGATCGTGCTGTAAATGAAGAAAAAAGATGGGCAGATTATCTGTTCAAAGATGGCAGCATGATTGGATTAAATGATAAATTATTACAACAATATGTTGAATGGATTGCCAACAGAAGATTAAAGGCGATTGGTCTTAAACCAAAATACGATATTTCAGCAAACAATAACCCACTTCCTTGGACTCAGCACTGGATTTCCTCTAAAGGTCTCCAGGTGGCTCCCCAGGAAACAGAAGTAGAAAGTTATGTAGTTGGTGGAATCAAACAAGATGTGAAAAATAACACATTTAGTGGTTTTAAACTTTAATATCAAGTATAGATAGGGGAGTAATCAACACTCCCCCTTTTTTATGCCCAGAAATCAACTGAGTAAAGATGAAATCAAATTTCGTGTATTGAAATTAAAGCAAAAGTTATATGAAGATCAAGTAAATCAAATTATAACGAATCCAAAGGTTCTTGCTCATAAATATCTGAATGAAGTTCTTGACATCATAGATGAGTATAGATATTGACTATGAAAATCCTTGGATGTATAATGGGGCATCTTTTACTTCGTCCGATATTCAAGACTATTTTGGATTTGTTTATTTAATAGAAAACAAACTCAATGGCCGAAAATACATAGGTAGAAAATATCTGTGGCAATTTAGAACACCAAAAGGCAAGAATCGCAAAGTCAAAGCAGAATCAGATTGGAAGAATTATTATGGGTCTTGTCCAGAGCTTAAAGAAGACATTATCAAATTTGGCAGAGAAAATTTTAGTAGAACTATCCTATCATTACATAAAACAAAGGGCAAAACAAACTACGAAGAGACACGACAGCTCTTCGTCAATAATGTCCTCACAGAGTCCCTTGACAAAGGAGTCCCAGCGTTTTACAATAGCAACATCCTCTCAAGGTACTACCGAAAAGATTATTATGACAGCAACGACTGAAGACATTGTGGCACATGTAAGATCCTGGTCTATAGATCGTGCTGCCAACAAAAAAATTTCAAAAGAAGATGCTCGTGCCATTCTTGCAGAGTTTTGTGAGTGGATTGAATTTGAAGACGATGAGCTTGAAATTGTTTCCTTAGACCCAGAGCATTGACAATCCCTAAATAATCACTTATAATGTTTAAGCAATCCTTAAAAAGATTGCTTTTTTATTATGAGACTTTGAGTGACAATTAGAGCCCAGGAGATTGCCCTCTGAAAGGGGGGAAGTGCGCTTTTTCTATTGGGATGTAGAGTTCTATCAATTTTAATGCTTTTTAAAACACTTTCAATTTTTGCCGTTGCTATTTCAGGATTGGCACCCCTTCAAGCAAAGGCAGCGAGCGGATGTTCCCTCGCATCACATTATGGAATCGGTGATGGATATCATGGACAGACAACTGCTAATGGGGAAATATTTAATGCTTATGGCAAATCAGTAGCACATCGATGGTTACCATTTGGTACTAGATTAAGAGTGACAAATCAATCGAATGGTAAATCGGTAATTGTGCGTGTAAATGATCGAGGACCTTATGTGGGTGGTAGAGATCTTGACTTATCTTATGGTGCTTTCTCTTCTATTGCTTCACCTGGACAAGGAGTCGCTAACATCTGCTATGCATCTTTATAATTTTTAATAAATATTGGGGAGTGCTGCAGAACTCCCCTTTTTTTATGTTTAAATTTAATTTTGGAAACAAAAAACCAGATATTAAGCAATATGCAATTGTAGGAATTGTATTAACATCTATTATTGCAGCACTTTCACAATGCACTAAAATTCACGAAAACAACCTTTGGGACATATTTGACGAAATTCAAAGAAGATATTTCCCACAAACTATTATTAACGAGTTTATACTTAAAGATCCTGAGAAACTGAATCGTAGAGTTCAGAGGGATGTGGACAAAGCAATTGATGATGTAACACCAGAGTATGATCGGATTATTTCCGAATATGATCGTAAATATAAACCAAAATATGTTGAAGAAAAAAATAATCAGACTGTGTGCTATACTGATGAATGTAAATCACTTGCACCTCCTATGAGAATTTGTGCTCCTTGGATTGACGACTGCCCTAAGGAGTGATAGAATATTTACATGCTTCAGTAACTCAGGGGACAGAGTATCCGCCTTCTAAGCGGTTAGCCGTTGGTTCGAATCCAACCTGAAGCGCCAGGGTTAATAACTCAGTTGGTAGAGTAGCGGGCTTTTAACCTGTAAGTCGTGAGTTCGAGTCTCACTTGACCCATATGGGAAATTAGCTTAGGGGTAGAGCATTCGACTGATAATCGAAAGGTCGGTGGTTCAAATCCACCATTTCCCACTTGACAATCAAATATAAAAGATTTATGATTGTCTCAAATGCGGATGTAATTCAGTGGTAGAATGGCTGCCTTCCAAGCAGTTCGTCGCCCGTTCGAATCGGGTCATCCGCTCTGAACCTTTGGGTTCTTAATTGAATTGCCCTATAGCTCAATTGGCAGAGCACGGAGCTGTTAACTCTGGGGTTCTTGGTTCGAGTCCAAGTGGGGCAGTCTTGGGCGATTGGCACAGCGGTAGCGCGTCTCCCTTACAAGGAGAGGGTCACTGGTTCGAATCCAGTATCGCCCACTTGATAAATACTTAAAAAAATAATGGACGAATTATACGAATTACTGCACAAATCTCAAACCAGTCTTTTTTGTTTGTTTCAAAAAACCTGGATATATCATTGGAATGTTGTGGGCTCAGATTTTTATCAACTTCATACAGTTTTTGGTGAACAATATAATACGATGTTTGAAGAGATTGACAAACTTTCAGAGCATATGCGATATCTTCGCATGAAAATTGTTGGGCCAATTAGTAGAGTTGCAGAAACTTCGATCATACCCGAAGCACTTTCCAACTCAACTGCAGAATCGATGATTAGTCAGTTGCTTGCTGACAATAAAAAACTAATCGAAACTTTGACCGAAGTATCAGAAAAATCTGATGATCAAAGATTATATGCTACTTCCAATTTAGTTCAAGGAATAATAGAAACACATGGAAAATTTGTTTGGATGTTAAGATCATTTTTGAGGGAATAGTCATGATTTCAATCAGATGCAAAGAATGTAACAAAGAATTAATAGGAAGTCCGACTAAAGTTGTGAGTTGTGGATGTCCAAATATGGCTACAATTTGTGGAGATAGAATTTCTGCGGTTGACTTATCTCAAATTGTCATGTTAAACTCATACATAAAAAATAAAAAACCACCAATTCTTTCTGCAGAAGACATTGCTTGGCAAGAAGCTCGTCGCCAACGTAAAGTAAAGCGACTTGATTTTGAAGTTCGTTAAGAACTTTTATTTGGAAGGGTGGCCGAGTGGTTTAAGGCAACAGTCTTGAAAACTGTCGTGTGACGAGCACCGTGGGTTCGAATCCCACCCCTTCCGTATTACCTTAAAAATAATAGAAACTTTAACAGTAAGTCAAGTTTGGTTGAGTCTTTATAAAGCAATCTTGACAGTTGTTACGATCCTAGGTATAATAATCATACATTCAAAACACAAAAACGGGGTGTAAGTCAGCGGTAGACGGCTTGCTTTGGGAGCAAGAAGACACTGGTTCGATCCCAGTCACCCCGATCATAAAACTCACTTTATGAAAATGAATCAAGAAATCGAAGAACTTCAATCATTTACAATCGAAGAATTCCAGGCAGATTTTGATAATCTGATAAACAGAGTTGAGAATGGAGAATCATTTTTGATAGAAAGTGAGCACGGAAATGCAATAATGGTTCCTTACAACAAAGTCATACGAATATGTGAAGAATCAAATGTGGATTTTGAAGAGATAGTTAAAATTCACACCGATCACGAAGAAGCATCGTGATTTTTATGGGAGCATAGCTTAATGGTTAGAGCGGGCTCCTTATAAGGGCTTAGTCTGGGTTCAATTCCCAGTGTTCCCATTTGCTATTTGCGAATAGCGAATGCTGGTTTAGCAATCTGGCGAATGCAATCGACTCATAAATCGGCAGAGGTCAGTTCAATCCTGACAACCAGCACTTGACAGGATCCCTGTCATACCCTATAATACATAGGTCAACATTCAAAACAATGACTCTCACGGTTAAATTCAAAAAAGATCTTTCCACTCTTCGTGGCGCAGCAAACGGCGATTTCTATCTTGACGTAAAAAATCCAAAACTTTACAAAAAAGTCTGTCGTTACTATAAAAACGAAGGTCTAGTATTCTCTGGTGATCCTCTCGATGACTATGAAATGCTTATAGAATACGTTCTTGCTGATCTTGAACCTGTAGAAGTTGTTTAATTTATTATGAAACTTACCAACTCACACTTTGAATTTCTTCGGGAAACTCCTGGAAGTGCCGGAAATAAAGTTGTCTCTTTGACAACTAATGAAGTTTTTAAATTCGTTTCTATTATGCGCCCAATCACCGAATGTATGAATTGGAAATCAAAAGAAGACCAAAAATTGGTCAAAAAATGTGTAAAAATTTTTGAGCAGGCAGCATATGGTGCTTCCGGTTCAGAATGTGATGATCTTCCTTTTCATCTATGACAAAAATCATTCTTGAAAGATTTCCATATCGATACGTTGATTGTGGAATTCTTGAAAATAACATGCCAGATTATCGAATTCAAAAGATGAATTCTTTTACAAATAGATACAAAGATATGTATTTGTGTGATAACGGTATGCAAATGGGTCTTGCTATGGAAGACTTTGAATATACAAAATGGTTAGATCCAGACAATCCTGGGGCATATCGTCATTATACATAGTCATGGATGGACTTTAAATTGGTGGCGAGCCTGAGTTATTTGGGGGGTTGACAACAACCCCTTTTTTATTGCCTATATAAAAAGAATTTAAAAAAAAAAATGTCTCACCCAGCACAACAAGAATTTGTTGAAAGGTTAAAAAATAAATTTTCAAATTACTTTGAAAATAAAAGTGTTTTGGAAGTTGGTAGTTTAGATATTAATGGCACAATTCGTCAATTTTTTACGGATTGTGATTATATTGGAATTGATATTGGTGAAGGTCCTGGAGTAGATATTGTTTGCGAGGGTCAAAATTTTGAAGCTTCTGAATGCTCATATGATGTAACTTGCTCTACAGAATGTTTTGAGCATAATCCATATTGGGTTGAAACATTTCAAAATATGATTCGTATGACTAAGCATCAGGGATTAGTATTTTTTACTTGTGCTACCACAGGTAGAGCTGAGCATGGCACAAAAAATCAATATCCACATTGCTCTCCCTTAACAATTCAAAAGGGTTGGGAGTATTATAAAAATTTAACAGAAGAAGATATTAAAGAAAATTTTGATTTGGATTCCTTATTCTCTTCATATGATTTTGAAGTCGAAAATGTTTCATGTGATTTGTATTTTTGGGGAATTAAAAAGTAAATTATGTTATCGAAATCCCTTGTTATTTCAAATTATAATAATGATTTAAAATGGTTATATCCAATTTTAAATAAAAATCCTAAATTAACTTGTTATCTTTATGATAAAAGTGAAGTCATTAATACTGAATATCTTCAAACATTTAAAGTCAAACAAATTCCAAATGTTGGATATAACATTTTAAGTTATTGCACTCATATTATAGACAACTATAATTCTTTAGATGATATAATTATTTTTATCAAGGGAAATTTAATTGAAAGGGCACATACAACATTAGAAAACTTTGAAAAGGCTTTAAATTTAAATACTTTTTTTTTAATTGAAAGATATCACGAATCTACGCACTTAACCGTAAATGACAATGGGTATGTTGAGCCCAATAATAACTGGTATGCTTCATATCATCCATCTAAATATGCTTCAACATATAATGATTTTTTAAATCTTTTATTTGAATCTCCTCACCATCCCCAATACATTAGATTTGCTCCTGGAGCAAATTTTGTAGTTCCAAAGTGGAATATTCTAAAGTATTCAAAATCTTTTTATGAAAGATTGGCAGAAATTGTATCTCATGATAAACTATCTTTAGAATCCCACTTTGCAGAGAGAGCATTTTATTCAATTTGGACTTGCGATTATAAAGAAAAAACATGAAATATTCAATTTACGGTGGCACAGGATTTGTTGGTGGAAACTTTTGCAGAATGTATTCTGACATTACTCTACCAATCGAAAGAAATGAAAGAGATCCTCTGACGAATAAAGTTATTTATTTTATTTCAACCGTCCACAATTATCATGTGTATGACGATCTTCACATCGATATTGACACAAATTTAAAAGTGTTGATGGATGTGCTGGAGAAATGTAGAGATCAAGATATTGTCTTTAATTTTATCAGCTCTTGGTTTGTTTACGGAAGATCAAGGCTTCCCGCAAGAGAGACTGACACTTGCGATCCAAAGGGATTTTATTCCATTACTAAAAGAGCAGCAGAGCAGTTGTTAATTTCTTTCTGTGAAACATTTGGAGTGAAGTATCGTATTCTTCGGTTATCAAATGTTTATGGAGTAGGTGATCGAAAATCTTCTGCGAAGAAAAATGCAATTCAATATATGATTGATTTGCTTAAGAAAGGTGAGGATGTTAATTTGTATGAGGGTGGATATGTGCTAAGAGATCTTATGCATGTTGAAGATATTTGTAGAGCAATCAAATTGGTTTGTGATCAGGGTGAATACAATTCCATTTACAATATTGGTAGTGGTCAACCAGTGGCAATTCGTGCTATAATGGAGCAAGCAAAACAATATCTAAATAGTCCGAGTAAATTTAATTCCATAGACACTCCAAAGTTTCACGATATTGTGCAATCTCGTGATTTTTATATGGATGTTTCTAAACTTAAATCTCTTGGATTTGAATCTCAAATTTCCCTGAATGACGGTATTAAAGAATTATGTCTTTGAATCATTTAATTTCTGATTTTATCAAAACTGCAAAAGAAAAAGATGATAATCTTTTTCCATTTATTGCTAACAAAAAGGAATTTGATAAAGAAAAAGATTCTGTTTATTACTCTGGTCCCTATTGGGATGATCAAGAAGTTGAAGCACTTCTCTATAGTGTCCTGAAAGGAAAGTGGCTTTCTTCTGGTGAAGCAGTCAATAAATTTGAAAGAGAATTTTCTAAAAAGTTTAATAAGGAATATTCTGTGATGGTCAACTCCGGATCATCTGCGAATCTTGTTATGATTGCGGCACTCAAAAAATACTTTGGGTGGGTAGATGGTGATGAGATTATTGTATCGTGTGTGGGATTTCCAACAACGATTGCACCCATTGTTCAGAATGGATTGGTGCCCGTGTTTGTGGATATTACCTGGGATGATTTAAATTGGGATCTGAGTGAGATTGGGAAAAAAATTACACCTAAAACTAAGGCAGTATTTTCCTCTCCTGTGCTTGGCAATCCCTATGACATTGAAAAACTTAACGCAATTTGCGAAAAGTATTTCCTTGAATTGATTGCAGATAACTGCGATAGCCTTGGCAGTAAATGGAAAGGAAAGTATTTGACTGATTATGCGGTTGCTTCATCCTGCTCCTTCTATCCAGCACATCATATTACTACCATTGAAGGTGGAATGGTATCATCCAACGTCAAAGAAATTATAGATCTGGCACGTAGTTTTGCTTGGTGGGGTCGTGCATGTTATTGCGTGGGGCAACAAAATCTCCTGTCAAATGGTGTGTGTGGAAAGAGATTTGATCGTTGGTTGAGTGGATATGGTGAAACGGTTGATCATAAGTATGTCTTCTCAAACATGGGTTATAATCTGAAACCCACTGATTTCCAGGGTGCAATTGGATCTGTGCAACTGAAAAAGTTTGATGAGATTCATGAAATTCGCAGAGCAAATAAAAAAAGATTGGATGAAATTTTCCAACGTATTCCTGGAATTCGCACTCTAACAGAATTGCCCAATGCCGAAACAAGTTGGTTTGGCACACCTTTTGTTTGTGATTCAATCACCATCAAAAGAGATCTTGTTAAATTTCTTGAGAAGAATAAGATTCAAACTCGCAATTACTTTGCTGGAAATGTTTTGATGCATCCAGCTTATAAACATCTTGATGATTATATTCATTATCCAAATGCAAATAAAGTTTTGGATTTTGTTTTCTTTATCGGATCGTCTCCAACCATCAATGACGATATGATTCTTTATATTGAAGAAGTGGTTGATAAATTTATTACTGTTGCACATCATCCTGTATGAAAATATACGATTGCTTTCAATTCTTTAATGAGTTGGATCTTCTTGAGATTCGACTTAATGTTTTAAACGATCATGTGGATTATTTTGTTTTGACAGAATCCACAGTCACTTTCTCTGGACTGAATAAACCTCTTTATTATCAAGAGAATAAAGATCGATTTGAAAAATTCAATAATAAAATTATTCATGTTGTAGTTGAAGATACTCCAGATGGGAATCCATTTGAGAGAGATGTCTTTCAAAAGAATGCAATCATTCGTGGTCTTCAAGATTGTGAAGATGATGATATCATTTTGACGAGTGATCTTGACGAAATTCCAGACCCAGAAATTGTCGATCAACTTATTGACATTTGTGAGAATGATAAAGTTTATCACTTTGCTCAAGATCTTTTTTATTACTATCTTAATCTTAAAGAAGTATCTGGAAATCTTCTTTCTTATACTGGAGAGTTTAATAATGTTGTTGAGAAGAAGTGGCTTGGATCAAAGTTGTGTAAATATCAATTTTTGAAGCAGCATAATGTCAATGAGTTGAGAGCACCGCACATGAAAGAGTGTGGATATCGTATTTCTCCTGGTGGATGGCACTTTACTTATGTCGGAAGTGATGGTAGCATGACATCGGAGCAAAAGATTGCTCATAAAATTGAGTGTGCTGCCCATCAAGAATTTAATAATGATGCTGTAAAAAGTAGAATCGTTGAGAATGTAGAATCAAACAAAGACATTTTCTATCGTCCT
>Ga0214923_10000501_pt1 | contig 59170 bp, 53 predicted proteins | sample LL1510_MetaG_FD_177993 | JGI IMG/M metagenome (GOLD analysis project Ga0214923, IMG submission 177993) | Freshwater microbial communities from Lake Lanier, Atlanta, Georgia, United States - LL-1510 | ecosystem: Environmental > Aquatic > Freshwater > Lake | place: USA: Georgia | collected...
ACCACCAGCAGCACCACCAGGAGCGGCACCACCAGCAGCGGCACCACCAGCAGCGGCACCACCAGCAGCGGCACCACCAGCAGCGGCACCACCAGCAGCGGCACCACCAGCATCATCATCAGTATCGTCGTCTGTATCAGCAGCATCAGCAGCCTCAGCAGCCCCAGCAGCACCAGCCCCAGCAGCACCAGCAGCCCCAGCAGCCCCAGCATCACCATCAGCCGCATCAGACGCATCATCATCTGTTTCCTCCTCTACTGATGTATCATTTTGAAAAGTTTCTATTTTATATAAGTAATCTACCATAAAAAACCCTCCAAATACGACAACTATAATTAGAAAAAGGTCAGTAGAAAACATTTGTTGTGATGGAACCAATTTTAAAATAGTATAAACAACGCCTAAAAATATAACATATTTTACTAAATCTTTTAAATTGAAAACTAATTTCATTATAATTTATTGTAGAAATAAAATTTAAATTAATTTTAAGGACTTATTAAACACTTTGTTAAAATAAATATAAGTAATAAAGTTGTAACAAAACCAGCCTTAATTGTTTCTTCGTTTAATTCGGATTGTATTTTATATCTATCTTTGATATCAGCAAAAATATAATAAGTTGCAACAACTATTAAACCTTTAAATAGAGAATTTAATGCATTGTTTTTCAATGTCATATCTTTTTTGTTGGTATATTTCATGTATAAATTATAAGAAAATTGAATTACACTTACTAATAACCCAGCGTATAAATTATAATAGCCAGGGTTTTGTTTTAATAATTCAATAGATGAGAAACTAAAAGGGACAACATATCTTAAAGCTAAAAAGATAACAATGAGATTTATAAATTTGTTCATTATTATATCATAGAAATTTTTATAATGTTTTTTTGTTATATTGAATTATTAAAATTAAAATAATTATAATTAATATTAAATTTAAACAATATAAAATAAATAATAAAGAAACATATGGATAAATAATTTCTGTTAATCTATTAAAAATAGGATTTAAAATTTCATTTTCAATTTGTTCTTTATTTTCTCTTTTCTTAATTTCTGTTATTGCTTTATAAATAAAATCTTTTATTAATTTATCAATCATAATATATTTTAATTATATAATAAGTAATTATTAAACAATTAAAATTAAAAATTGAAAATTATTTTTTATATTATTTATTAATTCTTAATGCTTGAAATTAAAAAAGATGAATATATTTTTAGATTAGGAAGAAATGCAAAAGAGAACTTTGAATTAATTGACGATTCCTTAGAAAATGATTGGTGGTTTCATTTAGATAGTTATTCATCTGGACATTGTGTAATTAGTCATGAAAAACTAGAAAAATTTGAAATAACTCCAGAACATAAATTTTTTGCGGGTAATTTAATTAAAGAACATTCAAAGTATAAAAATGAGAAAAATTTTTTGTGGAAAATTATTTTTACAAAGATTAAAAATATTGTAAAAACAAAAACTTTAGGAATGGTAAAACTAAAAGAAGTAGATGGATTTTTTATAATTTAATTTTTTTAATAATATATTGGAGGCAACCATATTTTTTTACCATTTATTTTAGCGCAATACATACTTCTTAATTCCATATCTAATTTATTTCCTAATATTCTATTACCTTTAGATATACCTCCGTCAATTCCAATACTATTACATTTACAAAACTTAAAATCATGATCAAATTTACTTTCAATAGTTTCATAACATTTTTTACAAAAAATAGCATGTCTAATTTGATTATATTTAACTCCTCCATAAATAATAGAATTCATTATAATATATTATATTATTTATTATAATATTTTAATACCAAATAGGATATTGTAAACCATGTTTTTCGGCGGCCTTTTTGAAACAAACATGATAACTGTAAATAATCCAACCAACAATAATTGAATTAATTAATATATTAATAGATAACCCCTCATATGAAAAATTAGAAAACATAATTAATGAAGTTCCAACAGTCCAGAGTAATGCAATTTTTAAATAATCAGTTAAAGCATAGGCAGCATTTTGTAAAGTTTCTTGATCCTTAGAAAAGTTCATTACCGAAAATTTAGAGCTCATTTCAACGGATCCAATAGAAAATTGAATAGATGCAAATAAAATAGCTTCCCCTACAGCCTTGTAATAATCTGTATTTTTACTCATTAATTAAGTTTAGATTTTATTTTAAATTAAAATAAATATTTTTGAAAGAAAAATTGATTTAAAAATTTTATATAAAGATATTTATATTAATTAAATAATGTCTTCAGAATCAAAATACTATAGCGAAGAAATAAAGAAAATTACAAAAATAGAATTTAATATCTTTACGAATAAAGAAATTAAAAACTACTCTGCAGTCAGTTCAGACCCATTTGGAATAAATTTACCAGAAGCTTATGAAAATTATGAACCAAAAAAAGGGGGTTTGGTAGATTTAAGATTAGGAACTTGTGATCCATATTTAAATTGTACTACATGCGGATTAAATTATTTAGAATGCCCAGGACATTTTGGTCATATTGAATTAGCAGAACCAGTATTTCATTATGGTTTTTTAGATCATTTAAAATCAGTCCTACAATGTATTTGTACTAAATGTTCCAGTATTTTAATAGAGAAAAATGATAATCAATTTAAGAAAGCATTAATAAAAAAATCTGAAGCAAGATTTAAGGAAATTAGAAATTTAACAAAAAATGTTAATTTTTGTCATAATTGTGGTACTCCAGTTCCCAAGATTAGAAAAGAAGTCAATGCAAGTAAAGTTTCAATCAGTTTAATTTTAGAAAGAGAGATTGGAACAACACAAGCAGATGAAAAAACTGGTGAAGTAGTGGAAGAAAATAAGAAAATATTAGAAGTTATTACACCCAGAGATTGTTATAATATTTTAAGAAATGTATCCGATACTGATTGTTTATTATTAGGTTTTAATCCAAAAGCAGCAAGACCAGAAGACTTAATTATTAACCAATTTCCAGTTCCACCAGTAATTATTAGACCTACATCAAAAATAGATTTTTTTGCATCATCTACTATGGAAGATTCTTTAACCTTGAAAATATCAGATATTATTAATGCAAATATTAGGTTAAGAGCTCAACTAGATAAAGAAACAGCAGATAATGATTTATCTAATTTTTCAAATACCAATCATACATTATTACAATATCAAGTAGCAACCTTTTTCGATAATGAATCTATTTCTTTGCCAAGATCTGAATTTAAAACAGGAAACCCAACTAAAAGTATATCTGATAGAATTAAAGGTAAGGGTGGACGTGTTAGAAGCAATTTAATGGGTAAACGTGTTGATTTTTCAGGTCGTTCTGTTATCACACCAGATCCTTATATTAATATTGACCAATTGGGTGTTCCTAAAAAGATTGCTATGGAACTAACAATTCCTGAAGAAGTTACACCTTATAATATTAAACATTTAACCGGATTAGTAAAGAATGGTAGAGATGTATATCCAGGAGCTAATTTTGTATTAAGAATAAATTATAGAGATGGTAAATCAGAAACTCAAAAGATAGATTTAAAATATCGTAAAAAGTCAATTAAATTAAATATTGGAGATATCGTAGAAAGACATTCAATTAATGGAGATTTTGTTCTCTTTAACCGTCAACCAACTCTCCACAAGCCATCTATGATGGCGCATCAAATTCATGTATTAGATAGGGACGATGCAAATACTTTCCGTGTGAATGTATCTGCATGTAAACCTTACGGAGCAGATTTTGATGGTGATGAGATGAATATACATTTAGCCCAATCTATCCAGGCTAGAAATGAACTAAAAAGGATAGCAAATGTAAAATTTCAAATTATAGGTGTAAAAGATTCCAATCCAATTATTGGTTGCCAACAAGATGCTTTATCAGGTGCATTTTTATTAACTCAAAATAATATTAGAATAAAGGGTTCTGATGCAGCAAATATTTTATGTAATACATCATCAATAACTAAAAGTGACCTTGATATGAATAAAGAATACACTGGTCAAGAAGTATTTACCCATATTATTCCAAAGGGAATTAATAATGTTAAGAAAAACGATAAGGGTGAAATAACCTTTCAGATTAAAGATGGTAAATTATTAACTGGATTATTAGATAAATCTTCATTATCAACCGCTAAGAACTCTATTATTCATTTTGTTTGGGATAAATATGGAGCAAATAAAACTAGACAATTTATTGATGATGTTCAAAAATTAGTATTAAATTTCTTATTACAAAGAGGTATGACTATTAGTTTCAAAGATGCATTTTTAGAAAAAGATTTTGAAGAGAAAATTAAGAAATTATTAGATAATACTGTTTTAGAAAATAAATATGCCTTAACCCAATATGAAAATGATGTGGATCAAATTTCACCTCAAATTATAGAAGCAGATTTGTATTCTAAGATGAATGCCATTGGAAGTGATGTAGGTGGAACAATTAAAAAGAACTTGAACTCGTCTAATTTTTTCTGGTCTCTAGTGGTTTCAGGAGCAAAAGGTACTGATACTAACTTACAACAAATGATGGCATGTATTGGTCAACAAGCTATTGAAGGTAAACGTATTGGAAAGAAAGTTGAGGGTCGTTCTTTAATATATTTTCATAAAGATGACGATACTCCTGAAGCAAGAGGGTTTACTCGTTCATCACTATTAGATGGTCTTCAAGGTTATGAAGCATTTATTTTTACTACAGCAGGTCGTGAGGGGTTAATTGATACTGCTATTAAAACTTCTCAAACAGGTTATCTTCAAAGAAAATTAATTAAGGGTTTAGAAGATTTAAGTATTAAATACGACGGGACTAATAGAAATTCTCGTGGGGTAGTAATCCAATATGTATATGGAGAAAATGGTATTAATCAAGCAAGTCAAACTGAAATTAAATTAAATATTATGGATATGGATAATACTAAATTAGGATCTGTTTTTGGTATGACTGATGAACAAATGAAAAAATTAGAAAAGAAACATAAGATGCCATTGAAACAATTAAAGGAATTTAATACAATGTATTTGAATAAACTAAAGAAATATAGAAATGAAATGAGAGAGATTCAAACAAGAGCATTGATTAATTTTAAAACAATGGAAGAAAAATTTATGTTGCCAGTAAATCTTTTTAGATTAACTCAAGATTATTCCATCAAAACAGAAAATTTAGAATTGAAACCTCAAGAAATTCTTGATTCTATTGAAGAATTCTTAAATTCTCCAGAAACAAAATTATTACCAGTTGCAACTAAAGGAAATACTAAATTAAAACAAGATGATAGATCCTTAAAATTTATTCTTGAAGTTGCTTTGTATGAATACTTAGCACCTAATAAATGTATTTTTGATTATGGGATGACTAAAGAAAAATTAGAAACTTTATGGACTGAAATTAGAAATAGTTTTGTAAAATCAATAGCTGAACCTGGTGAAATGGTAGGTATTTTAGCAGCACAATCTATTGGTGAACCAACAACACAATTAAACTTGAATACTAAACACTTTGCAGGTGTAGCTTCTAAATCAGGAGCAGTATCAGGTGTTCCTCGTATTCTAGAATTATTATCATTTAGTAAATATATTAAAACTCCACAAATTACAGTATATTTCAATAATGAGATAAGAAGTGATAAAAATGCAGTTAATAGAATATCATCTTACTTCAAATTCTTATCAATTAAACAACTTATTGATAGTGCTTATATTTATTACGATGTAGGAACTGATAAGATATTGAAAAATGATAATGTGTCAACGCCATTTTTTGTAAATAATCAAAAAGCAGAATTAACATCTTTACCTTTTGTTTTTAGAATAAAATTAAATTTAGAAAAGATGTTAGATAAAGAAACAACATTACTTGATATTAAAACAAAATTTGTTTCTTATTGGTATAAAAATTTTACAAATATCAAAACAATGAAAAGAAATGAGAAAGATATTTTTGGAAAGATAAGCAGATGTGCTATTTTAAGTAATAGTACCGCTGACAAAGAACAAATTATTCATGTTAGATTTTCAATGTCTTCATTCAATTATCAAATTTTAGTTGACTTTTTAAATATAGTATTAAATGATATTACTTTGAAAGGTATTGATGGAATTAATGATATTAATATGGAAGAACAACGTGTATTAAACTTTGATGAAGAAACAGGTAGTACCAAAGTAGAAAAAGAATTTGTTGTTACAACTATGGGAATCAATTTAGAAAAGTTAAAATATATGAAAGGAATTAATTTGTCCAGAACCTTAGTCAACGATATTTTTACTATTTATAGAAATTATGGTATAGAAGCAACCAGACAGATTTTAATTTCTGAATATATGAAAGTATTAGGAGATAAATTGAATATTACCCACTTATCATTATTAGTTGATATGATGACTCACAATGGTGATATCACTTCCATTGACAGACATGGACTAAGTAAATTAGATGCAGATCCTTGTGCAAAAGCATCCTTCGAACAAACAATGGATCATTTTATTAATGCTGCTATTTTTAATGAGAAAGATACAATTAAATCAGTATCATCAAATATTATGTTAGGTAAAGTCATACCAGGTGGTACAGGTGCATTTAATCTTTTATTAGATACCAATAAATTAGAAAATTCGGAATATACTGCAGATGAATCTGGTGGAAGAATTACATTTGCTCCACTAGAAGAAGACGCCATCTTAAAAGACATTATGAAGTATGGAATTAATCAAGCTAACTTCTTTATTCCAAAGAATTAATTATTTAGTGCCAGTAATATTCCAGAGTAAACTACCAAATTCTGAATTATGATCAGTTGCATCAACAGAACCTTTATTTATAATCATATTATGTAATAAACATAATCCAGATAATTCTTTAGTATATTTAGAAATCGTAATATCAATATTATCAGTAACAGGTAATTTTGATAGTAAAAATTCTATTCCACCTTTATCAATTAAATAAGATACTGTTCCCCACTGTGGAAGCATTTTTAAAAGCATATAATCTTGATCTTTATTTTTTACTGTACATAATCTAGGTTGTCTTATTTGTTCTGATAGAAATTTATTATTAGTAAATAACTGAATAAAATGACTATTAACTTTATTACCAATATCTGTTAATTCTGATATTACTGCTGGATTATAAGAATTAAGATTAATATCATCTTCTAATACCAATAACCATTTCTTATCACTAAATTTTAAAAATTTATTCCATAATAATAAGTGTGATAAAGTACATCCTAATTTCCCTTTATTATTATTACAATATTTAATATACGAAGGCGCGAAAGAATTATTTTTCCAACCTTCATCTAATGCTTCTTGATAATTATTTATTGAATCAAATGCTTCAAACATTTGAATATATGTTAATTTGGAGTTCATTATTTCTTGTGTATTAATAAAATTATTAAATCTTTGTTTTGATTTTGTATAAACAATCATAGATGTAGTCCAATCAGTTTTATCTTCAATAAAATATTTATCAAATACTTTATTTCTTTGTTCTATTAAATCATCTAAATCTTGTTTTATTAAATCAAAATCTGGTTTTTCTAATTTTATTTCAGAATCATAAGTTAAAACGGATTTAAATTTATAATATTCATTCATTTTAGCTGGAATTATAATCTTACAAAGACAATTTAGACCTAATGGTATTGCTGCACTAATACTTTTATTAATATGATCTTCATTCTCATTGGTAATTAAAATATAATCTGATTTTTTTAATAAATCTATCATATCAGTTGTTTTCATTTTATTTAAATATGTAATATTTTTGTATTTATTATATAAATGTTTATATTCTTCAATATATCTATCAATAAAGAAAAAATTAGTTTCATTAAATCCTTCAAATTGTTTTTCAAATAGTTTCATATTTTTTGGGCAAAATCTACCAATACAAACTACATTAGGTTGGGATATTTTTTGTTTTTCTTTAACATCTATTAATTGATAAACTGGTAATGCCCAATCTAGTTTTGGTCTTTTTTCAAAGAATCTAGTACTGATGTGAATACCAACTCCAGGTCTTCTCAATTCTTCAAAATGATCAATACAAATAAATTTTTCATTAATTATATTATCTGGTATATTTTTATCATCATCAGTTGTTAGGATAATTTTATTATATTCATTTTTGATATCGAATTTCTTTTGTTCAATATTGATAAAATTTATTAAATCACTGACGAAAATATTTTTATAAAATTGAACCCAACCTAAATCTTCATCAATATGTGTAAAAATATCTAATTTTATATTATTTTTAATACAATAGTCAATAATATATCCATACATTTCAAAATGGAAATAAAAACTATTAAAAATTGCTAACTTCATTATATTTTAAAATAATTTTTTTTTATATGACTTATAATTTCTAAAAACACTTTTTAATCTCCAAAAACACTTTTTAATCTCTAAGAACGTTTACTTAAAAAGAAAATATTTATTAATAATAATGACTAATATTAAACATATATACTATATTAATCTTGATCGAAGAAATGATAGATGGGAAGAAGCTTTAAAAAAGATAAATGATACTTGTCTAAAAGATTTTGAATATACTCGTTTCAGTGCCTTTGATGGATTAAAATATGAAGAAGAATTGCCTAAATTTTCTAGAGTTTCAAAATATATTGATTTATTAAATAAACAAATTAATGATTTAAATTTACAATATAAAAAAGGAGAATTAGGTTGTATGATTTCACATTTAACTGTATTAAATGACATTGCCACTAATGAAAATTATACTGATGATGATTATTTTTGTATTTTTGAAGATGATTTTTTTTATAGTGGAACAGAAGAAAGTTTTAATAATAGTTTCAATCAGTTAAATAATACTGATTTGAAAGAATTGAAAGTTGATTTTTTATATATAGGCGGTAGATTTAAACCTAATTTTCATGTATTCAATGAAAATTTGTATAAAATGACTGATAACATTCATATTTTTAAGAAATTACATAATAATTTGAGTTTAGAAACTGATAGATGTTTAACTGCATACATGGTAAATAAGAAAATATGTCTTAAATTAATAAATTTTATTGTAGAAAAAATTTATTATAAAAAGAATAAAAATAATATATTTGATGCTGTTGATTCTGTTGTAAGTAAATTCTCTAATTTTAGAGATGTTCATGATTATTTCCCACATTTATTTTATTCACCTAGAAATTATAAAACAGATATACAATTGAATAATTGATTTTTATACTAAATATTTTTCAATATCACTAGGCATTTCTTTAATATCTATTTTATAAATTTGTTTCATTTTTTGTAGTGTTTTTATATCTGATTGATCATCTGATTTAACCATTGATATAGATACACCTTTCTTTCCAAATCTTCCACACCTTCCAATTCTATGAATATAAGTTTCTTTATTTATTGGTAGATCATAATTTACTACTAAATTAACCTCTGGAATATCTATACCACGAGCTAATATATCTGTGGTTAAAAGTAATCTTGTTTTACATTCTCTAAAGTCATTCATGATTGCATTATTTTCTTCTTGAGTTTTTCCTGAATGAATACAAGTTATTGTAAAATTATTTTTCTCTAAATTTTCTTTTAACCAATCAACTGTTTTAATTGTATTACAGAAAATAATTACTTGAGAAGCAGATAATAGATTATATAAATCCATCAATGTTTCAAACTTTAAATTTTCTGATTCTACATCTAAGTAAAATTGACTAATTAAATCTACTACTACTTCATAATTTTTCAATAAAATTTTAACAGGGTCATGTAAAATTTTTTTACTTAGATTAAATACTTGAGCATTCATAGTTGCAGAAATTAATATAGTCTGAATTCCAGTTGGAATCTTTTCTAAAATAAAATTTAATTTGTCATTAACACCATCTGCCAATAAATCATCTGCTTCATCCATAACAAAAATTTTCATATGATGCATATTTAAAAATTTATCTTGAATCATATGGTGGATTCTTCCAAGTGTTCCAATAATTAGATTTGATTTTTTAAATTTAGGTCCAATAGTTGTTCCACCAATACATTTTTCAATAGTAATTTGAGTCATCTTAGATAATGATTTAGCAACATCATAAATTTGTTCACATAATAATCTAGTTGGTGCTAAAATAACTGCTTGAGTTTTATCATTTTCTTCTATTCTATTTAAAACACCCAATAAATAGGTAGCTGTTTTACCAGTACCAGATTGCGATTGTAATAAGCAATCTTTACCAGTATTAATTGATTCAATACCTTTAATTTGAATAGAAGATGGTTTTGAGAAACCATACAAATATATACCTTTAATTAAGTTTTCATTTAAATTTAAGCCTTCGAAAGTTTTTTCTTTGTCCATAATTATTTAATTTGAAATTTCTTTAAATCTAAATTTGTATAGATATTATTAAAGGGTTATAATATTAAAAAAAATTGATACATTATTATCTTATCGAATACCTCCAATTTATAATGTCCAGTCAAAAAACCGAGAGCCTAGTATTATATAACGAACTTCAAGTAGACCGTATTGCGTTTACTGTTCTCAAAGATCAAAAATCTGATGATGAAGTAGTTGCATTTCCTAAATATAATCACCCTGAATTAGGGGAGAACCAACATTTATTGATTCAGTTTCCTTGGATTAAAATTACAGCACATGGTGTTCCTACCTTAGGTAAATATTATAAAGCAGATGAAGACAGAGATTTTATTAAAATTCCTTTGGACAACAATATTCCTGAAAGTGCAAAACTAAGTGAAGTATTAAAAAATATTGATGCTCATATTTCATCTGAGGAGTTTGCATCTAAATTCTTGGGAAGTAAATGGAAGAAATACAAGTACATTCCAATCTTTCGTATTCAGAATAGTGATGAAGATGATGACGATAAAAAGAAAGAGATTAAGGAGAAAGTTCCATATATGAAATTAAAAATTAGTATTGATAATGAAACAAAAGAAGTGAACACTGTAGTTTTTAAATCTGAAATGGAAGATCAGAAGAGAAAAAGAACTCAATTGAATATTAAAACTATGACTGAGTTTGCAGATGTTGTTTCTTATCTTTCAAATATCAGACCTATTATTAGAGGTGCAAAACTTTGGACAATGTCTTCCAAGAAGGAGTGGGGTATTACTTTTAAGATTATTAAAATTGAAGTTGAGCCTACTTCTAAAAAGAACTCTTCCTACAAACAATTTATGACTTCTGATGCATTCTTAGATTCTGATGACGAGAAAAAAGATAATGAGAAAAAAGAGATGCCAAAGAAAGAGCTTAAAAAAGTTTCTAAATTAGATTCTGATGAAGAGGAAGAGAAGCCTAGTCCTGCAGATAAGAAACCAGCATCTAAGAAAGTAGCACAGGTAGAAGAATCTGAGAATGATTCCGATGAATCTGAAGAGGAAGAAAAACCTGTTCTCGCGACCACATCTAAAAATAAACAGGTTAAGAAAGTATCCGATGAGGACGAAGAAGAGGAGGAAGAGAAGCCTGCGACTAAAGGCAAGAAGCCAATTAAAAAATTATCAAAAGTAGAAGATGAAGAGGAAGAGGAAGAGGAAAAGCCTGCTCCCAAGCCCGCAGCTAAGAGCACTCGTGGCGGCAAGGGTGGTAAATCTGCTAATGCTTAAAATATTTAACCTTCTTATTTTATAAAATATTGATTTAAAGATGATTCTTAATTAATTAATATATGAATTATCAAGAACCGTATCGAATTCATCAAATAAATTTTGATAGCATTGTTTATTCAAAAATTAAAACTACTGAAACTAAAAGAATTATTTTTATTAAATATAATGATAATAAAAAGCAAAATCCTTTCGTAATTCAATGTCCAAGTTTATTAAATATAAATGAACCATATAGAGTATCAAATGATTATCATGAATTAGAAATTCCTTTAATAACTCAAGAAAAGGATAAATCAAATAATTTATTTAATTTTTTTGAAGATTTAGATAAAAAAATTATTACTGATGCTAAAGTTTATTCTAAAATGTGGTTTGAAAATATTAAAAATGATTCTATAAAGTTTAAAAAAATAGTAAAAGAATCAGATAATTTTAAAGAAGGTATGATTAAATTAAAAATAATTAAGAATACAGATTTTGAGACTATGATTCAAATTGAAAATAAGAAAAGGATTAGTGTTAAAGATATACCAGTAGATTATTGGTGTAAAATGTTAATTGAAATATATGCAATAGTTATAAATTATCAAGCAGGAACTTTTTCTATATTTATAAGACCTATTATTTTATCTTTCAAAGAGAAACAAATACATAATTATAATTATAAATTTTTAGAAGATTCAGATTCTGATAAAGAAGATGTTCCTGATAGTGAGTTAAGTGGGATTTTTATTAGACAGAAAAATAGAAATAAATTAGATAATAGTAATTTAACATCAAGTAATGTTAAAGCAGCTGATTCTCAGATATTAAATCAATTAATTGATTTAGTAGATAAATCTAGTTCTTCCGAAAAAGAAGACATATTAAATTTATTATCCGAGAAGATTAAAAATTCTAGTAGTTCTTCTGAGGAGAAAGGAAAAAAAAATAAAACTCTATTAGATGAAAAAATAATTTCTTATACAAAAAAAGAATTATCTCCATTATCAGAAGAAGAGGTTGAACTAGATTCTACTACTCCTATATTTATTCCTGGTTCTGATAAAAAATTATCAAAAGAAAAACAATTATCAAGAAACAAACAATTATCAAGTACTTCAAGTTCAGGAGGAAGTTCATCATCAGAAGGAAAAAGATTAGAGAAAAATTTATCAAAATTAAGTTCATCTGAAGAAAATGAATTAGAAAAAAAATTATCATTGGAAGAAGAAGATGATGATAATAAAGAAGAAAATTATGATAATAAAGAAGAAGTTGATGATAAAGAAGAAAATAAAAAAGATGATGAAGAAGATGAAAATGACGAAGAAGATGAAGAAGAAGATAATAATAAAGAATTAGAAAAATTATTATCTAAAGAAAAATTATCTGAATCAAGTGAAAAAATTAAATTAACCGATTCTACTAGTGATGATGAATAAACTGTTAATAAATTAGATTCCAAAAGTCAAAAATTATTTAGTAAATTACTTTAAAGATTTTTAGATTAATAAATTTATATGTCCGAACTATCGGAATCAAGACAACAAAATGTTGAAATGTTAAAAATAATACAATTAAGCTCTCAAGAATTAATAAGATTAAAAGGTAATGAAGAATTTTATGATAATTTAAATAATGCAGAAAAATTTATTAATATTATTTCTGGAAATTGTGAAATTTCAATTAGATTAATAGATCATTTTGTAACTAAATACTCTAAATTTAATAAATGTATTTATAAATTAGAAGATTCAAATAAAGAAGTAAATTTTAATGTCCATTTTGATTATAAAAATCAATTAAAACATTATCAAAAAACTCATTTTGATCCTTTTAGTAGAGGAGATAGAATTCCATTTTTTATGAAGGATACTTGTATTATAACAACTATTGGACAATTAAATTTTTTTAGATGGTTTATATCAAAAAAAATATTTGATTATTTATTAATTAAAAAAGACGAAGTTTATAATGATATGAATAAAAAGAATAACATAGAGGTTAAAAATGTCAAAAAATCATATAATTATAAAATAAAGGAAAAAAAAACTATTGAAACATTTAAAAAACCTATAATTATCCCAAATAAAATGAAAGAATTTGATAAAAAACCAATAAATATACTAGTCTCTTTTTAATAAAAAAATTGATTAATTGATATCTTGAACCTAGAATTTTTACATTAATGCCAAGTAAAAATCTCGATAAAGAAACTATTCAACCTGCTGATAAGAAATTAGTTAAAGAAACTAAATCTTCTAAACCTATTATTGTTGAAGAGTCTAACAAAAATAAAAATATGAAAAAGAAGGTAGAAGAGGAAGAAGAAGATGATGATATTGAAGATGAGGACGAGGATGACGATGATGATGATGAGGATGAAGAAAATGAGGACGAAGATAAATCTGAAAAAAAATCATCCAAAGAAAAGAAACCCAAGAAAACTTTTCAGGAGTTAGCAATTGAATTTGATAAAGTATCAATTGATATTAAAAATGTAGAAACTGAAATTACTGAAATTATGAAAAACTTAAAAGCCAAAGAAAAACAGGCAAGTGATCTGGAACGTCAAAGAAATAAAATTTATGGTCAATTTGGTAAATCTCACGAAGAAGAGGTTAAGAAAGCTGCAAATGAGAAACCAAAGCGTAAAGGAAATAAAGATGGCGGTTTCAATAAACCAAAACCAGTTCCTCCTAAGCTAATTAAATATTTAGGTTTGGAAGACGATGTATTAATGACTCGTCCTAAGGTATTCAGTTTATTGAATGACAAGTTCAAGTCAGATAACCTGAAGGAAGGTCAAATAACTACATTGGATGCAAAAACTGCAAAGATTTTAGGAAAAGAGAAAGGACGCGTAATTGAGTTCACTGCATGCCAATCCTTCTTGGCTGAGTTTTACAATGAGGCATTTCCTTCTGAGAAGAAAGCTGAAAAGTCAGTTTCTCTCTAAAAATAGTTTCTTATTTAAAAAAGTTAATTTAAAATAATTAACAAAAAATATTTAAAAATGAATACAATCCATCCCGTTCTGGGATTTGAGCATTTAATGCTAAAATAATTAATTTATCTTTAACAAGATGATTTAATTAATTTATTTTATTTGAATTAAAGTCATTCTAGTTGAATTTACATTAAAATAACTATTTTCTTTAAATCTTTCAGAAAAAATTTGAGTTAATAATTCTTTTGGTTGTTTAAGAATATCCAATGTTTTTGCTTTTATAATTTTTTCAAAAATTAAATATTTTAATATATAATAGGTGAAAGCAGGTGTATTTTGTTTAACTACTTTCCTTTTACTCCAATCTTTTAATTCAAATACATTATTAAAGAGATTAGCTTGATTTTTAATAAATTGAAATTCTATTTGAAATAAACTATCAACTGATTTTTTAGTTAGTAATGATAAATAAATTAAATGATAGATATTAGCCCAAACATCAGTAAATGCTTCATAATAGCTTTTTGGTCCATTAATATCATGTGGTAAATCTTTATCACTAAATGCCATATTTCTCACATCTAAATCCATGTAATGAACCATTTCATGAAAAATAACTTTTTCAAATTCTTCTTCCCTCCAAATAAATATTTCATTAACAATAAAATCAGTATAACCACTATTAACATTTTTAACATCAATTGTGTTAGTTTTTATAAATTTTTCATCAATTAATTGTTTTTTTAATGACGATAAGACTAAATACATATTAATAGGTCTTTCTTCCTTTATTTCTTTTTGATCATATAAAAAGTTTAACATATTTAATAAGATTACTAATCTATCTTGTAAACTACTAAATTTTTCGACGGTAGTTTTAATATATATATTATGATCTATTTTTTTATAAGTCCATGAAATTTTTTTATTTTTAGTTAAAGGATCTAAATTATTTAATATATCTTGATCTACCCATTCAGTATCTGCTAATTTGTTAATTTTTGATAATGAAATAGTATAATCTTCTATTTTATAATTAATATTAGTATTTATAGATTTTGAAACTTGCCTTTTTAAATCTTTTAAACCAGGTAAAATATAATTACTTCTTTTATCAAAAAAAAATTTTAGATATTTAGCAGTAAAGTTATCAAATTTAACCATTTATTATAATCTATAAAAAAAATAATAAATGTTTAATTAAATACCATTTTTAATAACTCCTCTCTTTCTGAATTATGTTCATAATTTAAAATTAATTTAATAGCAAATAAATGATTTTTAATATTTAATTTTTCAACTGTAATTAAAAATCCATCTCTACTAGGAACATAATTTTTGTATTCTATTAAAATATTTGATTCTGATAATTTATTACCAAGATCAATTTCAATATCTAATCCATAAACCATTTTATATAAAGTTATTGGATATTCATAAAAAATTAAATTTTCTTTCCAATAAAAGTTTTTAGGTAAAACTAATTGAATTATTAAATTTCCATAATCACCATTGTCCATATCTCCACCTCCATTAAATACAATAAATGGTTTATCTAATTTAAAGATATAATTAGTTGTTAATGGTTCATCTTCCATATTTCTTTTCACTTTGATTTTTCTTTTATTTTGTTCTATTAAATCAGTTAAGGTTAAATTTAAATTTAATCTAATATCTATTTTATTTATTTTTTGATAACAAATTGGTAAATCATAATAATATTCAGCTTGTAATTCATCCCAACAATTTACATCGGAATCAGAACATAAATTATTAGTAAAATCTTTTTTTTCGGGAATAATACCTTTGGTTAATAATTCAAATAATTCTTTAAAATTTAAGCCATCAATAATTTTATTATAATTTTTTTCTAAATATTCCCAATCTTTTTTTGTAAAAGTAAACCCTAAATTCTTTAATTCATCTATTTTAAAATTATTTGAAAAAATATTTTCTAAAATTGTTTGAAATTTACTTTTTTGTTCGTGATTCATTTCAATATATTTTCTTCTTATTTTTTCATCCATTAATAAATTATATGCAGAATTTATTTCTTGAAACTTTTGATTAGCATTCGAATCTGGATTTTTATCTGGATGATATTTTTTAGATAAATTATAGTAAGCCTTCTTAATTTCGCTTTCAGAAGCAGTTGGTTTTATATGCAAAACTTCATATAGATCTGTCATTTAAAATATAAACAAACTTTGTCTTTATACTCATTAATTTATAATAAAATTTAAAAATTGAGAGGTTGTTTAAAAATTGAGAGGTTGTTTAAAAATTAAGAGGTTGTATTTTAAATACACGAGGAGTGAATGATATTTTTTTCTTTTCTTCTTCTGCCTTTTTCTTTTCTTCTTCTAGTTTTATTTTGATTTCTTCCTCTGATTTTTTCTTTTCTTCGTCTTTTTTCTTTTTCTCTTCTTCTTCTTTTTTTTTCTGTTGTTCTTCTCTTTTTTTCTCTTCTTCTTCTCTTTTTTTCTCTTCTTCTTCCTCTTTCTTTTTAACGTTTTCAGTAGAATCAACATCTATTGAAAATTCAAAAGAACGATTACATAATCGCATTCTAATATGTTTATGATTAATTGCGCTATAAATTATACCTATTATTGACAAAACTAACCCAGACCACCCTGCAATTGAACCTGAATCCATTATATAAAACTATATAAAAATAATAAAAAAGTTTTATAGAATATTTCAATATAAATCCAATTTACATTATCATATGTATCAGTTAATTTATGATGTTGTTTTGGAAATTTATAAGGTATTAAATTTAAAGAATATTTTCCCTTTTTCACAAATGGTACATGATCATCTTCAATTGCAATATCAGATACAAAATCATTTGGATTAATAAAAATTTGTTTATCAAAATTTTTTTGATTTATTTTTGATAGTTTTTCTAAATCATTAAAAGTAGATTTATTATTACTAAAAGCAGCGATTTTATTATCTTCTATATCACCACCAATTAAATCTATAATGTAAACTTTATTAATTATATTCAAGTCATAATTATCAACAAAATAACTCGAACCAGATAATGTATTAGTACTAGACCATGGCCCGTCAATCGCTTCTTCGCCATCTATAAATAATAACATAATTGGATAATTTTTATTTATACCCAATAATTTTTTAGCTAACATTAAATTAATTGCAATACCAGTTGCAGCGTCAATGGATGACTGACAACCGTCAATTTGAGGAGAATCAATATGAACTCCTAATAAGGTAAAACCAGAGGAAACATTATAATTTTGACCAACTAAATTCGAAAATTTATAATTACGACCATTAATATTTCTGATAAAATTTTGTACATTAATTTTAAGACCAATCTTAGTCATTTCTTCTATAATTCTTTTTTTAACATAATTCAAATTATCAGATTCAATTGGACGATAAATACTAAACTCTCTAGTTAAATTCATTATATAATTTAAATCATCGTTATAATTTTTAAAACATTCATTAAATTTTATGTATTTAGATTTATATTTTAAATATTTATTATAAAAATTCATTATATAATTTGATATATTTATATTTTGTAAATTTAGATAACATAAATAAATTATTAAAATTATTAAAATTAAATTAATCATTAAATAATATTAGTTTATAAACTAAAAATTGATAAAATTTAACTTAAAAAAAATAATTTATATAAATTAATGCTAACTATATCCTCTATTTTAGAAAATTATCAAGAATATCTAGATAAAGACATTCGTCTTTGTGGTTGGGTTTTAACAACTAGAAGTCAAAAAGAATTAATGTTTATTAAAATTAACGATGGATCTTGTCCCGATGGTATTCAAATTATTTATGAAGATACTACAAATAAATATTCTATTGGATCTTCTTTAGAAATTATTGGAAAATTAATTAAATCACCAGCTGTAGGACAATTGGTAGAAGTTCAAGCTACTGTTGTTAATGTAATAGGTAATTGTGATGATTCTTATCCTTTATCAAAGACTAAAATGAATTTAGATTATTTAAGAAATTTTTTACACTTAAGAACTAGAACATCAACTTTTGGATCTATTTCAAGAATTAAATCAGCTATTAGTGTTGCAACTTCTGTATTTTTTGAGTCTAAGAAATATCTTCACTTGGATCCTAATATTTTAACTATTAATGAATGTGAAGGAGGTGCTGGTGTATTCCAAGTTACCGAGAATGATATAACTGATTTATCAAAATTAAAAAAGAAGAAAGATACTAATCTTTACGATTGGTCCCAAGATCATTTTGAAAAACCAACTTATTTAACAGTTAGTTCCCAATTACAATTAGAAGCTTTAGCTTGTTCTTTAGGATCTGTTTACACAACTAATAAATCTTTCCGTAGTGAACATTCTTTAACTAATAAACATTTATCAGAATTTACTCATTTAGAGATTGAATCATGTTTTATTACACTTGATGATTTAATGAATATTGGTGAAGAATATATTAAATTTATTGGAAAATATTTATTAGAAAAATGTAATGCTGATATTGAAAATCTAGGTAAATTTGTTTCAGTTGGATTAAAAGAAAAGATTCAAACAATTATAGATACTCCATACATCAGAATTAAATATAAAGAAGCTATAGAAATAGCTCAAAAATTAGGTAAAACAATTCAATACGGAGAAGATTTATCATCAGAAGTAGAAAATTGTTTAACCGAACATTTTAAAGCTCCTGTATTTGTATCTCATTGGCCTATTAAAATTAAAAGTTTTTACATGAAACAAGATGAAGAAAACCCTGAAATATGTCATAATTTCGATTTATTAATGCCTTACAAAGTTGGTGAATTAATTGGAGGATCAATGAGAGAAGATAATTATGAAAAATTAATATCAATGATGAAAGTAAAAGGTGTAAGTCCTGAACCATTAAAGTTTTATACCGATTTAAGAAAATATGGATCAGTCCCTCATGGTGGCTTTGGACTTGGTTTTGATAGAATTACTATGTTAATGACTGGAATGGAAAATATTAAAGATACTGTACCATTTCCAGTTTATTATCGTCATTGTAATTATTAGAATTGGTTTAGGAAATAAATAATTTATATATATAATTAATGGAAAATAATATTTTTTTTAAGAATAAAAAGGATAAATTTAATCCAGATGTTATTTCTAATTTATCTAAAAAAAATAATGAAAGAAAGAAAACAGAATTTACTGAAAGTAAATCAGTTTATAATCCTATCACTAATTCAGTTCCCGAAAAAATAAGAAATGCAAAAGATTTACAAATAAAAGTTGATCAACCAACAGAAAACTTAAAAAGAATGTTAACTAGTAAAATGACAGAAAGAAACAAACAGGAACATGAATTGAAACCTCAAAGAGTCAAAGCTTTACCCAAAGATTTAATTGTAGATAAACATATTGATAATTTTGAAGAATTAAAAAAAAATTCAGAAACATTTATAAAAAAAGAAGAAGATATTAAGAAACAACAAAAGATAAAAAAACAAGAATTAATAGAACAACTAACAAAAAATAAAAAAATCTTTAATGAAATTAAAGATCTAGTAAAGAAAAATTGATAAAATGTTATTAATAATTATGATTTTATTAATAATGGAAGAAAAATTTAATAATACATTTGATAAATATAAAGATGCTCATGATAAGTATGAATCGCTTTATATTTTTGTAATTTTTGAATTATCTAGATTTGATATGGAAGAGAACTTTAAAAGGTTTTTTAAAATGTTAGATGGGATATCTGAACAAAGTAAAAGAGGATATTTAAAATCTAGAATTAATGATTTTAAGAAAAATATAGATTCAACTAATGAACCATTTATCAATGGAATTTATTTGGTAGGTGAATCTATAAAATGTGTTCCAATAGAAAAATATTATTTAGAAACATTTAAAATGTTTAAAGTTAATAATTATAATTATAAATTTGGGAAAAAATATGAGCTATCGTGGTTGAAAAGTTTTTTGCTAGATAGAAATTATGTAAATGTAGTTAAAGTTAAAAATAATGATGTATCAATTTTAAAAGTTAATAATTCTAAACAACAATGTATTTTTAACGAAAGTATAAAATCTTTAAATTTATTAGATTTTATAAATAATAAAGTTGAAAAAAATATTAAATTTTTAATTCATGGTAATTCTGTTTCATTAAAACAATTAAATGATTATAAAAATAAATTATGTTTAGGAGTAGTTAACAAAGAATTATCTTTAGAAGAGTTGATTGATTATATTGATGATGCTTCATATCAAGATAATATTAAAGAACTAAAAGATTTATTGTCTAATTTATTAAATCCTTTATTAGTATTTGGTAATGATGTTTTAGAACAGGCTGATATGGGTTTCATAAAAACAATTTATTGTACTCCAGAAAATTTAGAAAAATATTCTAGTTTAGAAAATTTGGAAATAAAATTAATTAAATCTTCTAAAAAAGATGAAATTGTTATAAATTTTACAAAAAATTATAACAGCGTTTTAGGAATTAAATATTATTAAAATAATTTCTGAATAATAATAAATGGATAAAGAATTTAAAGTTCGGATTGTTGATTTTTATAAGGATGTTGACAAACCAATAATTAATAATATATTCGATGATAAAGAAGGAAAACAAGTTTTAGAATTATCTACAAAAACAGAATTTAATTTATTAAAAAAAGATAAAAATAAGTGGATTTTAAAAGATAAAAGAAAAATTTTAAAAGAAATTGATTTAGTTAAAAAAAGAAAGGTTAAAGAATATACAACAAAGATAAATCAATTAAATAAAGATGATACAAATTTAGATACTTTAAAACTTGCAAATATAAAAATAATATCAGAATTAGAAAATATAGAAAGTTTAAAAAAAAATATTGATGATGAAGAATTATATAAAAAACTAGTAAAATTAGCTTCTTTTAATCATTCAGAAAATTTTTTAAAAAATAATCAAGAAATAAATATACAAAAAATTACTTCTATTGCAAAACTACCTAAAAGAGGAGGAGGTAGTTTTGTAAAAGAGTTTAAAGAAAATAAGAATTTATCAGATATAAGTCAATTATCATCTGAAACTGATAATTTCATTGAAGTATTTTCTAATTAGCTTCAATAAATTCTTTCACACTGATTTCATCTCTGGGACCAACATATTCTTCCATATTATTTCCAACTTTTTTAATAATTGTTGGAAATCCTTTAATATTCCATTTTTTAATTTTTTCACCATCTTTATCGGCATCAAATGTAAAAAAATTATATTTATGTTTTAAGTTTTTACCTAATTTTTCCCAGGTTGGTTTGAATCCGGTACAATGAGGGCACCAATCGGCTTTAAATAAATAAATTTCTGGTTTTTCATTACCACCTCCTATTAAAGAAAAGCCACCATATTGTGTTGGTGAAGATAATGTAGTTAATTCAGAATCATCATCATTAAATAAATTTAATCCACCACTAAATAAATTTAATCCACCACCATCGTGTTTTTGTGGTTTAACATATACATGTGTATATATATTTATAGCATGTTTCTTCATTAATTCAGGTCCTTGAGTTTCTATAGTTTTATATCCATTTATATACTTATTTAATTCTACAGCTAAATTTACAGCTGCTTTCTCATCATCAAGGCATGTTGGTGCTTTATTATCACAAAGGAAACTTCTAGAAAATTGAGCTTCAATTGCTGCATAATATACAGCAGCTTGAGCATCAGTTATGTTTCTTTTAGTCATAATTCTTCTTTGAACTTCTTTAATTAAATTATTTCGTAAAGTTTCATTTTCAAGATTATAAAAGAATTCCGAATTGATATTACTTTTATCTGTATATTGGTGTGCTAATAATGTTTTATGAAGAGGAGGAGGAGGATTTGATTTTAATAATTTTTTTTTTCCACCTTCTTGTAAAATTAAATTCTTTAAATTTAAATATTTATTTTTATATTTTAAATATTTTTCTTCATAATTATTCATTATATAACATAAACGAGATTTTTTTTATCTACTTAATTAATGGACAAAAATTCATTATTACTGATATTTGTGTTATTCTTATTTTCATCCCAACTTTGGAATATCAGTTGGAATATAGGATTATCTTTATTTTATATGATTATAACATTATCAGTTCTTAATTTAACAAGTCCTGATTCAGCAATTTCTTTGAGAACTATAATAATAAAATTAATAAATTTAGATTCAGGATTATTGAAAAGTTTCTTTAAAAATACATCAAAATTTATAATTGGATTTTTTGGGGATGCATTCAATAAAGTAGAGAAATCGAATATTATACAAGAAAGTACAGATTATTATTTATATACTACTAAATCTTATTTAGGAAGTAGAGATACTAAACCGAATGATTGGGCTAAAGCTAATGATTTTAGTGATGATATAACATCAATTTTACCTGATAATCCATATAAATCACCAGAATCAAAAACAGCAGCACCGAAAACAAATACACCGAAAACAGGAGCACCGAAAGGAAAAAGTAAAAAATAATAAAACAATTATATATATAATGAATCAGTTATGACAACATTTCTAATTAATTTTTCTTGAAATCCATTTAATTTATTAATTAATGATACATTATTTAATAAAACAGCTATACTTTCTATATTTTTTACTAAATTTGATAATCTAAGAATATTTTTTATAAAGTTTCCTTCATAGTTATTAAATTTATGTTTAATTTCTAACCAATCATGACCTATAGACCAATCTTTTATAATTTCAATCATATTGAAAGACATTTGCCAATCACTTTTAAATTGAAAAGGAGTATTTTGAACTAATACAAGTTCTTCGTTATAAAGTTCATCAGATATTTTAATTATGTCTTTTATTTTAGCTTCTTCTTTTTGAGATATATCTAAATCACTAATAAACATTTCCTCTCTGTCTTTATCTGCAATAAATAGTGAAAGAATAGCCATTATTTCAGAAAATTCTAAATCATCAAAAATATTATTTTCTATTATTTTAGTCATAATTAAAGGATTGCATTCATTAATTTCTGAAATTATTCTTCCTTTTTTAGTAAGTTGAAATGTAGAATCTATCATATCATTATTTTTCAAAAAAATTAACATTTTTTGAAGGTGAATATTTAATTTATTTTCATTAAAATCTATTTCTATTTTAAGTTTGTTAATATTCTTTTCTAAATGTATCCAAGAATCGAGTAATTTCATTTCAGAAGAATTAATATTTAGTTCTAATTCTTTCTTTTCTTTGATTAATTTTTTTTCTATTTTATTATCCAATCTAAAATATCCATTAGGTTTTAATTTATTATTAATTTCAAATAATTTTTCGTAAATATCTTTCTTACTTTTAATTTCAGAATTTAATATAGGATCTAATTCTAATAATTTTTTCTCTAACATATCTAATTCTTTGATTATTGGACCTTTTAGTTTAGAATCATTACCTATATATAATGTCTTTTGAAATATTGTAGATAGATATTTAATTGGATCTTCATCATTTTTAATATCTATTTTATTATTTAATAATTTTAAAATTAAAGAGTAATCTAAAGATAATCTACTAATTATTTTTTGAGGAGGTGCTAACATAACTGTTTTCGCATCATTCTCGGAAATAAAATCTAAAAAAGGTAAAATCACTACCAAACCACTAGTATCCATTCCTCTTCTTCCTGCTCTTCCGGCCATTTGACCATATTCTTCTGGTCTCAAAGGTCTTTTCTGATTACCATCAAATTTTGTTAAATTAGTAAATATTACAGTTTTAGTAGGCATATTAACTCCCATAGCAAAAGTTTCAGTTGCTAATAATACTTTAATTAAACATTTATCATATAGAATTTCAACAATTTCTTTTAATACAGGAATCATACCAGAATGATGAATTCCAATTCCCTTGCAAACTAGGTCATATAAAGTATTCCATTGATCAGTATGTTGATAAAGATTTTTATATTTATTCAGATATTTATCCCAAATATCCATAATTTCTTTGCTATCTGAAGAATAATTTGGTAAAGTTTTTGCTTGTTTCTCAACAGCATCACGATTTAATAAGAAAACAGTAACTGGCATTAAATTATTAATATCCAAATATTTTAGACAATTATGAAAAAATACAATACTAAATTTATTTTTTAAAAAATATTTATCCATTTCTTTTTTAGTATCATTCCATATTCCATGATTCCATTGAGTATCATTTTCTAAAAATGTTCGTAATTCATCATTCCAATAAATGGTATGTTTTAAGGGAACAGGTCTTTTCTGAGTAGAAACTAGATGGCATTTTATTTTCTTAAGATCAGTAATCCAATCTGCCATTTCATTGGCACCTGAAATAGTTGCAGATAACATAACTAATTTAATTTTAGGAGATAAATTTATTAGAATTTCTTCCCAAACTTTACCCCTTTCTGGATTATTTATAAAATGAACTTCATCTAAGATAACAATATCAACTTCTTCTGGGTTAAAATTCCAATCATAAATAGTATCATTATGTTTTCTCATTAATGAATTTTTTAGAATCTCTGCTGTCATAATTAAACATTGAGCTGATGGATTAATTTTAATATCACCAGTTATGATTCCAACATCTGGAAACAAAGAAGAAAACTCTTTAAATTTTTGATTACTTAATGTTTTGATCGGTGATGTGTAAATAACTTTTCTTCCTAATTTAATACATTTTGCTATTGCATACAAAGCTAATGTAGTTTTACCTGAACCGGTATGTGCAGTAGCTAAAATATTTTCTTCATTGTCAATAGCTTGGCAGCCTAAAATTTGAAAAGTATCAAGTGGATATTTAAATTCCATATATTGTGTAAAAGCCATTACTAATATTAGTTTCTAAAAATTAATTTAAATTCAATTTTTAGAAATTATCATTTATCCATTTTATTGTTTTTGATAAAATATAACCAGGTAAATATGGATTTTCTTCTGATTCAATTAATAAACAATGATAACCTTCTTCTAATAAATGTAATTCTTTATTAGAATTTTTTATTTTATTAAATATTTGTTCAGTTAATTTTGGATCTGTTATTGAATCTTTTAATCCATGAAAAATTAAAATAGGAGTTTCTAAAAGATGCCCATTTTTTTCAATCCAATTTGAAATATTTAATAATTCGCGACAAGTATTTAATTTATGATTCCCGCAATATGAATAATAATTTTTTTCTTTTGCTTCTAGAAAACATTTATTATTAGTTGATTCTAAAGAAAGTTTTTTTGAAGAAGCACTTACAGATAATTCAGGAAAACAATATGAAATTAATTTTAATATTAAAATCATACAGAAATTAGGTTTTAAGCTTTGATCAATACCAAATAAAGGAGCAATGAAAATAAGTCCTTTAATATTATTATTAATTGTTATACAATATTTTAATGCTACTGAACAACCCATTGATTCTGCAAAAAGAAAAATAGGTTTATTATATAATATTTCCAAGTATCTTACTAAGGTATCTAAATCATCTAATAAGTCGTCAATTGAATTTATAGAACATCTACTGCCATCGCTTTTACCATGACCGTGAAATTCAAGAGCGAAAGATTTATAATTAAAATTTGAAAAAAATTTATCTCTATTTTTAAATTCATCTAAACTTTCAAATACTGGTTGAAAATGTGAACCCAATCCATGAACATGAACAATAATTGTATGATTATTACTAATATGTATACCTTCTAGAATATTAATTTTTATATTATTTCCATTAACTAAATAAAATTCTTTCATTTAATATTATTAGAAAAATAAATTAATTCTTTTTTAAAATAATAAATTAACTTTTCTTTACATAATAAAGAATATATGCCTTATTTAAATAACCTTGAGCTTTATTTTCAGTAATTTCAGATGTAATGGAATCATCGTAAATTGTCCACATACCATTAATATTTTTGGATAAATATATATAATGACCGCCGCCAATATTTCCTGAATGAAAAATAGCTCCTTTAATAGTAAAATCATGTCGCCAATCTATTGGAATATCAATATCTTTATTATTTTTTGAATTTTTATTAATAAATCTTTTGATGATAATAATTAGATTATTTGACCAACTTTCTACTTTTAAAGTTTTAGATGCAATTCTTTTTTCATTACATTTTTCACACTGATACATTTCCTCACCTTCCAATAATTCATGAACTTTATATTTTCTATAACAATCATCTAAATTAGTTGATTCATCATTAATTGGTAAAATTAAAAAATTATTTGTTTCACTAGTTTCTGATTCTCTTAAACAAGTTTTATATTTACATTTAATTATTGTTTTAGATGTAATTTTAAAAATTTCATCTAATTTTCCCTTCAAATCATCATTTAAAATTTCCATTAATGCTAATACAAATTCACTAGAATCATGTTGTTTAGTACCTTTAAAAATTGGTTTCCGTATTTCCACTATTTTTTTAATTTTATCAGGTGAAATAGATTTTTGATTTGAACTTTTATAATCTTCTATGAATTTAGCCATTATTCCTAAATTATCTGATATAGATTTATTTTCTAATATGATTTTACAAAAATCATTATTTAAAAGTAGCATTTGAAGACCTGAATTTAAAAAACAGGTATTTCCTAAATTATTTAACCCAACTGTTTTGTTCATATAAATAAATTTATTGTTTAGTCTTTAAAATGATCAATATTTTTTGATGAGGTAAAAATCCTACTTTTTTTATTATTTTAAATTCATATGATTTACCAATATGATAATCATTGGAATTAATTTCTTTAAGATATTCTAATTTTTTATCCCATATTTTTACTTTCATAAAACCAAGTTCTTCAAAATAAACATTCCATTTATTTTCAGATTTATTATATAACCATCCTTCTGTGTCTTTTTCATCAGGTAAAATATTAATTTTAGCTATTAGATTCATTTGACGGTGAAATTTTTTAGTTTTATAATCTATCTTATTTAATATATCTAAATCTAATACTATAGGATCATTAGAATAAGTTATATTCCAATGATTAATAGTATCAATCATTCTTCTAATGGGAGATGTAAAATGTGTATATTTATTAACATCTAAAGTTTTATGAAATATTTTATCATAAGAATAAGTAGCACCTTCTAATAGCATGTTTTGAAATATACTTTTAATTTGATTATTTGCTATTTCATTAAAATTATTATTATTATTATTTGATTGAACTCTATATGGTATATTATCAAAGTTATTTCCAATATATTTATTTGCTTCAATCATCCAATGACTTACTAATTCATGTGAATCTAGTGTTCTTTTATTTAAAACATTTGTAAATTCTAAAAGTTCATTTATTTGTTTAAAATCAATTTGATCATAATTAGTATTTAATTTATTTTTTATTAAAGTAGGGTAAGATTCAATATTAATAATTTTATTATCTTCAAAAGAAAAAAATATACTATAAGCTGGTTTATCCTGATCCTGAAATAAACTTGCATTCATAGTAATTTCATCAGACCAAAGATTTTTATTTTTATCTTCTAAATATAAAGTAGAGAAAGCAGTATTACTTCTTTCAATTATTTCTTCTTTATTCAACCAACAAATTGGTTGGGCAATATGAACACCTACTATTACTCTATTATCTATTTTATCTATAGATAATGCATCATCAATATCAATAGATCCTTTTGGATCAATTGAAAATATAAATAGTTTTCTCAAATCTTTTCTTACAATATTTTTTTCATTTGAATTAGTCATATTATTTTTAAAATTTTTACGATCAATTTCATAGTGATACAATAGGACTTTAGATAATAGTTTTTCATCGTAAAGTCCCAAAACTTCTACTATTTCAGCAAATGGTAATTTATCTTCTTCTTTCCATTCTTTAAATTTAAATGCAATTAAAATTTTTCCTTCTAATCTACCACCATAAGTTATCCAAAAAGGTGGAAATATAGTTTTTAAAGCTTTAATTTGATAAATAGCTTTACCACTTTTAGTTTTCCCAAATTTAATTGGTTGGGATGTAGATAAAGAACCAACAATCAATTTGGATTTTTTTAAAAGCTCAATACACTCTTTTTTATCCATAATATAAATTAATAATTTATTATAAATAATTGATCAATTTTTTTCTAAATAAGTCTACAGTTCTTCAGATGCATTTTAATACCAGAACTATAGACTTGATTATAAAAAAATTGAACTAAAATCCAATAAATTATTAATTTATATATAATGCCAGTTTTATTTAGACTAGTTGGAAGTGTAAATTCGCGAGTTTTAGAAATTAGAAAAAATATGTTCGGAGAATTTAATTTAGGTCATTTTCATTCTATCTTTAAATCATATGGTTTGGAAGATGAAGAGTTAGATGAAATTAAATTTGTTATGCAAAGTGAAACATTAAAAGATAAACAAAAAATTATTAAAATTGATATGGAAAATACTTTGAACATTTTTGTGTTTAGTATTAATCCTTATATAAAAGAAAAATTAAGTAAAATATTTTTTGAAAATTGTTGCCCAGGTGAGGAACCTGAAAAAAAATTTGTTGATCTAAAAAAACCAGAACCCGAATTACAAAAGAAAATTTATGTAGAAGAAAAAGAGATAATTCCAGAACTAGACGAAGAATCAGTTTCAAATATTAATAAAGAAATATTAAAGTTATTTGAATCTGATGATTTTAAAAGTTTAATAAAAATTTATTATACTAATCAAGATATTATGAAAACTTTTTTCAATTATATTAATAGTGGGGATATAATTAAATTCAGTGTTCCTGAAGGAGCCAAAACAAAAACATTTGAAGAAGAAATTCAAACACTTAAATCATTAGGAATTAATGAAAATGATGATGAAATCAGAAAATGTTTAATTACTTGTAATGGACATTTAAATTTAGCATTAAGAAAATTATTAGTTCAGAAATGTATTTTATTTAATTAGTTAAGTAATTAAAAAATAGGGTATTTTATTTAATTAGTTAAGTAATTAAAAAATAGGGTATTTTATTTAATTAGTTAAAAAATAATCTAATTTATTTAATTAATAAAAAAAATCTAGTTTAATTTATATATTATGTTTAGAATTAATAATACTAATTTTTCTTGCACTCCTATGTTAAATAACAATAATCAACTTGTCGCCTATAAATGTGGTGGAAATTCTAGAACTATTGAAAATTTTCAATCAGGTGTAGTAGTTTTAGGTAAAAAATATGTATGCCCTGGTAACAGAGATAACCGCGAATTAGCTAACCACGGTATTAAAGATGAAATTTACTTAGAAAGAGATAAAGCTAATCCTGTTCCTTTCGACGTAGATAAAACTGACACTACCTTAGGTACTTATGGTAAAGATTGGATGTATTTATTAACTGGACCCGGTATTCCTAAATTTAGTTATGTAGTAAATTACAATAGAACTGGTAAAGCAGGTTGGAGTAATGATGACATTGTTCAAGTTTCAAATAACCCTAGTGGTGTTGATCCAGGATGGTTAGGTGTAATTAATGTTTTTAAAGTAGGTGGTCCTTTTGTAACTCAAATGTCTGCTGATATTATGGCTAACTCTTATGATGCAGCTGGTGCATACAAGCCTTCTGATGCTGATAAGTATTAAATATTTTCAATTCTCTATAAAAATTGAAAATATAATCTTTTTTTAATAATATTTATAGGTCATGTTTAGACCTAGAGTTTTTAAGAGAACTACTAAAACCAAAACAAAGAATTTGATAGATACTAGAGGTAATTGGGAATTTAGTGAATATCAGAAAAAATTTGTTCCTAATCAGGAACAAAATATTAAAAAGGAATTGTGTCCCGAAAATAGTTTTAATCCTAAGCTTATTCCTGAATATATTAATCCAAATTCTAGCAAAGAAATTATTATTCTTCAAAAGTCAAAAGATGGAGAAACATTGAATAAATCTGAGAAGATTATTCTTGAAAATTATCTGGAGAAGAAAGATTTGGTAATTAAAAAAGAGCTGGATAATATAGAAAAGTTTGGACTAAGTATTAAACCAACAACTAATGAAGGTAAAGTTTTAATTTTGCTAATGTCTCTTGAAAAAGTATTGTTAAAAAATAATAATGATATGGTTTGTAATATTTACCTTCGGTTGCAAGAAGATGGAATGGTAATTTCTGAAGGAGATAAAAAAAAATATAATAAAATATTAACTAAAATGAATGCAATAATTGAAAAAACAGATTTAATCGAGTATCAATTTACTAAATTTCATAATCAAATGCCTCCCCTAAATATTAAAGGTTTTAAAAAGTTCGATCCTTGGCAGATAGATGTTATTCATAATATAGATAATAATATATCAACAATTATTGAAGCTCCAACATCTGCTGGTAAAACAGTTTTAGCAGGTTTTGCAACAACTAAAGGTAAGACTCTATTAATCATGCCTACTGATGCACTTGTTTGGCAAGTTGCAGCTTATACTGGTGGTATTTTAGATTTAGACGTTCCAATTGTAACACCAACTTGGAAAACTATTCCTAGGCGTGATGAGCTGATTATTAAATTAAATAGTTCACCTGTAATAGTAGGAACAGCTGAATCATTAGTAGATATTCTTCCATTATTGGATATTAAATTTGATTGGATAATCTTAGATGAGATCCATATGATTGGTAAGAAGGAAGGTTGTGCAATGGAACTTATTTTGAAAATATTTCCAACTGTTCCATTCTTAGCATTATCAGCAACTATTGGAAATATCAAAGAAATTACAGATTGGTTATCCCAAATTAATCCAAACAGAGAAGTAAAAAATATTGTTTGTAATGAGAACTTTTTTAATAAACAAAGATTTAATTATAATAGTGATAATGATAATCTGGAAATGTTGCATCCTCTGTCAATGACTAAACTAGATGATTTTACACCTGATCTTAAACTTCTAAAGAAAAATCTTCAACCAACACCTCCAGCTACATGGAATTTATATAAAAAGTTAAAAGAACATTATGGAGATTTGAAAGAACTAAATCATGAAAATTATTTTGGAAAAGATGAAAGAATTCATCTGTCTAAAGCTACAAAATATTTTTATAACTTGGTCGAATATATGATTACTAATTTTAATGAAGAGAAGATTACAGCGATCATTAATAGTTATAGAAATATTGCTCAAAATGATTCTAGACCATCTATTGTAAAATTAGTGTTTAAAATGAAAGAATTAAATAAAACACCAGCAATTATTTTTCAAAAGAATACAAATACAACACTTCGTATTACCAGAGAGTTTGCAAAAAATATAGAAAAGATGGAAGATGAAAAATTTCCACGCTTAAGATCTGATAGAGAAAAGGCAATGAAGAAAGCTAGAAGAATAGAAAAGAAAGAAGAGAAAGAAGAGGATAAAGTTTCTAAGAAAATTGAAGGTGATTCTAAAAAAGATCAACGCAAATTTCTTGAGGAAAATAAAAAATCAGAGACTAGAGGTGATGATAGTATCAATGTAGAAGCACTTCAAAAACCAACTGATGATTTTACTTTTACTGATCAACAATATTTTTCTGAAGCAGTAATTGATGATATTGCCAAAGAACTAAAAAAATATTTCCCATCTTATGGAACTGAATATCATTTTATGATTAAACTTCTTTGGAGAGGTGTTGGTGTATTTGCTTATGGCTTACCCGATCCATACCTCAGAATTGTTCAAAGGTTAGCCAATGATAAAAAACTGGCAATAGTATTTAGTGATATGTCTTTAGTCTTTGGTGTTTCAATGCCTTTCAGAAGTTCTGTTATTTATAAAGATAATTTAATTGAAGATGATTTAGATTCAATGTTATATCATCAAATGGCAGGACGTGCTGGGCGTCGTGGTTTGGACACCGAAGGAAATGTAATATTTTGTGGATATAAATGGCGTAGAATAGAAGAATTATCAATTAGTTCTATTCCAAATATTGTAGGGATGAATACTATTAATATAGTAGTTCCACATGCTCAAAAATTAGCAGAAATTTTTAAGAATAATCAAAATTGGGAAAATATTTTTAGAAATCCCCTTGTTGGTAATGAAGAAGATAATTTAGAAATATTGGAAGGGATCAAATCTAATTATGAAAATGGTTGGAACTTTGCAATTAGTTCTGATAAGAACCACCTGCACATGATGTGGAAATTGAGAAATACTTCAAATTCAGATGAACCCATAATTATTTCTTTTCTAATACCATATATTAAAAGAGGATTTGAAGGCTTGTCTCCTGTGTTGGAGGCAAATCAGGTCTTTATTGCTCATTTCCTATCTCATTTTATAAATATAAGTACAACTGACAATCAAGAACACATATTACCAGAATGTAGTATCTTTGAACAGGAATCATTTAAAAGTATATATAATATCTTAGAAGAACTTCAATTAGATATTCCAAAAAATATTGACGGTCTGGTATTCAAAAGTATTAAAGACAATAAACTAGTTAAAATGGAAAGTGAATCTGAATATGACAAACTTCGCCAACGGCTAAACACTTTTGGAAATATTATTACAGGAATCCAACATTTTTGTTTTCATAATAAATTTACAAACTTGTCTCGCTTAATAGCTAAGCTTTTAACAAGAATATTCTGGATTTATCACGATAGCTCTCCTATTATGAAAAAACTACATATATTTGACGATCAGAATGAATTTAAAGAGGTCGATGAAGAAAATGAAAGACATGATACTGATTCAGAAAATGATAATGAAAGTCAGGAGGATGAAGAAAATCATAATAACGAAGAAAGTCAGGATAACGAAGAAAGTCATAATAACGAAGAAAATCATAATGACGAAGAAAAAAATATAAATGAAGAAAGTCAGAAAACTATATCTGAAGAAGGAATGAATAAAGTATCAGAAATCACTATAATAAAAAAAAAGTGATTAATAATATATTAAATTTTTTTATCTCACAATATTTAAAATGAATACAATTAATATTAGTGGAAGTATTGGTTATATTTTTATGAAGAATGAAACTGATAAAATTTTAATTTTAGCAGATATGCATTCAACATTACCTTATTGTGATAGTAATAAAAATGGTATTTTTATAAGTAATTGGTTAGGGAAAAAAAAGGATAGTCGGGTTTTATTAGAAGAAGTACCCAGAACTAATACTAAATTAAAAGAATTATGGGCAACTTCACCTCATACTCAAAAATTAAAAAATTTATATTTAAATAGTACCTCAATCGATGGTATTGATATTAGACCTTTTCTAATTCCATTTTCGTGGGAATTATTATTAGAGAAAGATATTTCAATAGAAAAGAAAGATTATTTATCAAAAATAAAATTAAAATCATATTTAGAATTAATAAATTGTTTTTTTACATTAAAGTTAGAATATTTTAAAAAGAACTTGGGGTATATTTATACTAAGGATTTTTTAAAAGATTCAATTTTAGGGAAACATTTTTTAATGTTAAAAAATACAATAAAAGAACTTGTTAAAAACAATAAAATTTATTTATCATCAACACTTGAAGAACTTTTAAAAAAAAACAGTTATATTTTAGAAAAAATAAATGATTTGATTAGTTTTATTATGGAATGGTTTATTATGGCTCGAATAATAAAATGGCAAAAAGATGGAAAACATAAATTTATTATTCACGCTGGTTTAGCTCATACTGCTAATATTTATCTTACATTAGAAAAAATATATAATTTTAAAATTATTGATAAACATGGTATTAATGAAATGGAATATAGCGATGAATATGCTAATGGATGTTTAAAATTACCTAAAGAAATTGACGACCAATTTGGTGGATATAATATTGGAATTTTCTAATTATTTCAAATAACTTTTTATATTTATATTTTCTTTATTTTGAGAATTTATAATTACAATAAAATTTGTTATATTATTTTCATTATTGGAAATATTATTACATAATTCTTTTATATTTTTATTTTTAATATTAGAAGGTGCTATTGCTGCTATTGATATATCTTTCTTATCTATAATATATTCTATTCCAGCAAATGTATTCCAAGTTTCAATTAGTTCAAAATTTTTGATAAATATAGAACACTGTTTTAATGCTTCTTTATGTGAAACAACTTTATTAATATCTTTTAAATTAGAATCTAATAATCCATATAAAGTATGATTAATTTTTAATTGTAAATTTTCTACAATTTCGTAATTTGAATATTTTTTTATAATTTCTAAATGATCATTAATATCTCCAGTTGTATTATTATTAATTGGTAAAACAAAACAATCAATGTGATTTTTTTCCAATTCAAAAAATAAATCATCAATTGTTAAATAACTAATGCTTTCATAATTGGTAAAATATTCTTCTATTAATCTAAATGAATTACAACCTATTAATCCGTGAAACCCAATTCTTATTTTCATTAATATTAATTTTATTTTATTTTTAAAATAAAAATCTAGGTTTAAATTAATATGGGAGATAAACAAAAATCACCATTTACAACAGATGATTATAATTCAGGAGATGGTATGATAACATATATTTGGGGTCCTGCTATGTGGTTATTTTTACATACAACCAGTTTTAATTATCCTGTAAATCCATCTGAATCAGATAAAAAATATTATTATAAATTTTTTAAAAATCTTGAGAATATATTACCTTGTAGATATTGTCGTGAAAATTATTCAGAAAATATTAAAAAAGTGCATAAATTAAATTATGATGTAATGAAAAATAGAGAAACATTATCAAAATGGGTTTATGAATTACATGAAATAATTAATGAAAGATTAGGTAAAAAATCGGGTTTAACTTATGAAGAAGTTAGAGATAGATATGAACATTTTAGATCTCGTTGTTTAATAGATCCTAATAAAGAAACTATGAAAGGGAAATTATTAAAAGAAATAGATAAAGAGAAAGGTTGTACCGAATCTTTATATGGTTTAAAATCAAAATGCGTTATTAATATTATTCCAAGAAATAATAGGAGTAATTCATTTAAAATGGATCCTAAATGTGTAATAAAAAAAGGAAAAAAATAATTAAAAAAAAAGGGAAAAAATAAGTTAATTTTTTAATCAGAATCTTCATCATTCAAAGCAGACACTTGATAGTGTTGACTTCTTTGTAATGATTGTAATTGGCTTTTTAATTCAGCAATTTCTTCATTGGTTAAATCTTGTGTAGCTATATTTTCATCTTCAGCTTCAGTTAATAAAATATTTTCAGGGATATGTTGGGTTTCTCCAGGGTGATTTAACTTGGGTCTTTGTACAGTTTTTAATTTTTCATTATGTAATTGTGTTAATTCTTGTTGTAATTTATTATTTATATTTTGTAAATTTTTCATTTCTTCTACTTTAATTAAATTATTATTAATAATATCAGGTATATATGAATTAATTAATATAGAAGTACCTTTTTTATCAATAACATAATATTCTTCTTTAGGATTTAATACATTTTTAAGTTTTTCTTTTGAATTTAAAACATTTTTAATTTCTTCTTCTGCAACAACTTCTTTTTCTTTTTTGTTCTCATCTTCAAGTTTCTTTGAGTTGTCTTTAACCATATATTTATTATATAAATAATAACCTATTAGAATTAATACAATTAAAATCAAGAATATATAAACATAATTAATATTATCAAATATTATTTTTAAATCAAAAAAAGACTCTTGAGGAGCTAAATTAGCTGCAGTATTTGGTAAATTTTTTGTACTATTTGTAAAATCTTTTCCACTATTTGTAAAATCTTTTCCACTATTTGTAAAATCTTTTCCACTATTTGTAAAATCTTTTCCAGTATTAGTTATTAAATCTTTTCCTGTGTTAGTTGCTAAATCTTTAGAAGATTCCATATATTAATATAATATAAAAAATAGATTCTCAAACTCACTAATTTATAAATAAAATCAAGACTAATAAATAGGTATCGTTAATTATAAAAAAGTTTTTGATAATGTTGAAAAGTTTTTGATAATTTTAAAAAGTTTTTGATAATTTTAAAAAGTTTTTGATAATTTTAAAAAGTTATAGAGAAATATTTTTTATTAATATTAAATGAGTATAAATGATATTATTGAAAGTTGGAATTCGAAAGATATAATAAATACTAAACCATATTTAATTATTGATGAATTAATTAAGCATTTTAATAAAATTTCTGATAATGAATTAATAAATTTACATTTAATTGACAAAAAGTTTGATAACTTTTCTTGGTATATTTGTAAGAAAAGGGGACAAATATTTAATGTTAATTTGTATATTGATGAAGAATCATTTATGTCAAATCGTGAGAATAAAACAATATTAGATATTTTAAAAGCTAATAGTTATATTAAATTAAATTTTTATTTAAAAACTTTAAAAAGATCACAATTTTTTGATAAAAGTAAATTATCAACAATGATTACGATTAATATTAATATAAATGAAATTCCGGAATATTTTAAACTAGATAATATTAAAAAAATGGAAATACCTATTAATATTATTACTAAAAATAAGAAAAGAAGACTGTCTGAAGTTTGTGATTTAGATAAAAGAGAAGAAATAGAAATTATTAAAAAAAAGAAAGAAGACATTGATTGGTCTGAATGGGTATCTGCTTCCAGAGTTAGAAATGTTTTCTTAGATGATACTATTATCGATTGGTTAGTAGAATTTAATATAACATCATTAGATGATAAACCAGTTAATAAAAAATGTAATTCTAGGGGAACAATTAAGTATGAAGTTGAAGATACTTTTACAAATTTTATTAAAGCACAGGGAATTGAATTTGAAGAAAAAATAATTGATATTATTAATAAAAAACATTCGGTAATAAAAATAGCAGAATCATATCAAGCTAAAGATTCGGAATTATTTAAGAAAACAATAGATTTCATGAAAGAAGGTAAACCAATTATTTATCAAGGTGTTTTACATAATCATAATAATAAAACATTTGGGGCACCAGATTTAATGATTAGAAATGATTACATAAATAAATTTATTGGTTATGATTTATATGATAATAATATTGGATCTCCAAAATTAGGAACTCCATGGCATTATGTTATTGTTGACATTAAACATTCGACAATAACTTTAACTAGTGATGGAATTCATATTAGAAATGACGGTAGTGTTAAAGCATATAAAGGTCAGTTATTAGTTTACACAGAAGCATTAAATGTTGTACAAGGAACAAATTTATCAAAAGCATTTATATTAGGTAAAAAATATAGTTATGAATCTAAAGGTAAACAGTATGAAATTAATGAGTTATTAACTAAAATGGGTGTTATTGATTATTCAACTTGTGATAAATGGTGTAATGATAAACTAAAGAAAGCATTAGATTGGATTAGATTAGTTAGGAAAGAAGGTCATAATTGGAAATTATTACCAATACCATCCAAAAATGAACTTTTTCCTAATATGAAAAATGATAGAGATGGAGCTTTTTATAAATTAAAGAAAAAATTAGCCGAGAAAATTTATGAAATAACATCGGTATATTATGTTGGTTATGAAAAAAGACAGATTGCATTAGAAAAAGGTATTTTTGGTTGGAATGATGAAAATTGTACATCTCAAAACTTAGGTTTTAACCAAAGTAGTAGTATTGCAAAAAAAATAGATGCAATCTTAGATATTAATCGTAATAAAGATGATAATATTATAATTAGACCATCAAAAATTTCTTACAATGAAATTCCATGGAGAAATAGAAAACCAAATCAATTTGAATTTTATTTAGATTATGAAACTTTAAATTCAAATTATGGAAAGATTGAGGAGTGTTCTGAATATGAAGGTTTCAATTATATATTTATGATCGGTGTTGGATTTAAAAATAAAGAAAATAATTGGGAATTTAAATGTTTCATATTAGAAAGTTTAAATAAAGAATCAGAAAAAAAAATATTTGATGATTTTTGGAAGTTCATTAATTTAAAAATGAAAGAGTATAATAAAGATGAATCAGTTTTTATTCATTGGTCTCCAGCAGAAAAACATGCATATGAAAAAGCACAATTAAGACATTTGGGATTAGAAAATAAGAATTTGATTGATTTATATCAAGTTTTTATTAATGAACCAGTTGTAGTAAAAGGTGCCTTAAATTTTTCATTAAAATCAATTATTAAAGCATTATATGAAAAAAATCTAACTCAAATTAATTATAGCGAATCACTGAATTGTGCAGATGGATTAAATGCTATGCATATGGCTTATCAATGTTATAAAAAATATGATAAAGTTTCAAATGAAATTTTAATAATGAGAAATATAGAAAAATATAATGAATTAGATTGTAAATCATTATTTGAGATTATTGAGTTATTAAGAAAATATCATTAATATTTTTATTTAAAAGAAATTACCTTTTAAATAATAATATGGGATTTGATAGACTATCAAATTTTTTAAATAAAAATTTAAATTATTCATATAATTTTGTAATTGAAGAATTAAAAAGAAAATTCCTTGGGAATCACATTTTGTTTGATTTAAATTTTATAATCTATAATCAAATGTTTTATTTAGAAGAAGAAATTAATAAAGTTATTAAAATTGTTCTTAACTTACCATTTTGTTATTCACAAAATAATAAAACTGAAGATAAATTATTAGAAATATTTGACTTACCTTGGTGGAAAAAGAATTGTGAAAATATAGAATTTATTTTTGATGGTGATCAAGAGGATGAAATAATAAGCAAATTAATTAATTTTATAAATACTAAACAAGATAATAATTTAAATAAGATTGATTTAATGTTAATTGATAAAGTTATAATTGCAACTGAAAATTATATAGAAAATTATACAAATTTAAAAAATATCCAAACGATTGGATTTTTTATAGACGGTATACCATCTTTTTCTAAGATTATGGAACAAAGAAAAAGAAGAACAAAAAATTATTTTGAATCTATAAATAGGAAAAAAAAATTTAAAGATTATTTTGGAAATATTAAAAATTTTTATATGGAAGAAGATGGTATTAAATATAATTATTTCAAATGGGTAGATAAAAGATTTTCTCTAGATAAGTCTTTCAATTCAATTTCTCCAATTATTAAAAGATTAGAAATAGAACTGTTAAATTATTATAAAAAAAAATATTCTAAAGTGGATATTTATATTAATCCAGGTTCAATAAACGGAGAGTCGGATATTAAAATATTTCAATTCATTCAATCAAAAAATTTAATAGGAGATATTTTAATTCATACTACCGATTCAGATCTAATTCATTTAATATTAGTTCAACAAGTTTATTTAAATTATAAAAGAATTGATTCAAATATTTCAATTATTAGACATAATTCTAAAGATGAAGATTTTATACAATATTTTGATGGTAATGCAATGATTAATGCAATCTTAAAATACTATAATGAAATATCAAATCAAACTACTAATGATTTTAGAGTTATTTATGATTTTTGTTTTTTATTATGGTTTTTCGGTAATGATCATTTACCTAGTTCTTTTGAATTTGGTCCTGAGATTGGAATTGAACAAATTTTTAAAACATATAGTAATGCTAAAAAATTTATAATAAATTTAGAAAATGATACTATTGATATTAACTTTGATAATCTAAAACTAATCTTAATAGAATTTAAAAAAAATATTAATTCATCTTTTTCAAAAATTTTATTAAATAGAAATTTTAAATTAACATTAAATTTAGTTAATCTTTTAACCGATACTGATAAATTAAATATGAATTTTGATGAAATATTAGAACTAATAAAAAATATCTTAATAAATGATGGTATGAAATTAAAAGATTTATTAGATCATTCTGATATTAGGTTTAAAATAATAAGAGATTATAAAATTGAAGAATTTAATTTTGAAAATTACTTACAAACATTTTTAGAAAAAAAAATATTATCAGTTTCGCATAGAGAAAATATGAAAAATCAATTATTGAGTAATATTAGTAATATAATAGAATGTCTAGATATGAGTTTTATGGAAAATTTTGGATTAGTATCTTATAAGAAACCATTTTTAAAAACTAATGATAATTATCAAGATTTATATAATATTTTATCAGAAAATACAGTTTCAGAACTAAATCATAAAAATAGAGTTTTATATGAACCTCAAAAAGAAGAATTTATAAAGTTTAATAATAATAATTCTTATAATTATGATATTTGTTATTCTTACATTAAAAAAATATTTCATTTATCAACATCTTTTTTTGGAAATTTAAATAAATATCATACAAATAATATAACAGCTTATTCATTTGATTATGTACCAAAAATAGAACATTTAATAAAATATTTAGAAGAAAATAATGATTTAGAAAAAATTAAAAAAGAAATTATGGCTGATAATTTGAATGAGAATGAATATTTTAATTCGGTAAATCATCATATTTTTATTACTGCATATTTATCTATTGAAGATATAAAAGATAATACTATTAAAAATAAAACAAAATTACTAAATTTGGATAATTTATGGATAGGTGATAATAATATAGAAACATTTTATCATAATAAAGTTCCAGCACTTAACTTTTTAAATAATTGGGATAAAGAATTAGAGATTCCTTGTTTAACAAACTCAAATGATTTTGATTAGTTATAAATTAAAATCTAGAAATAAATAATGTTTATACCAAAAAATGAAAAAAGAAAATTTAGAAGTATAAAATTAGAAAATGATATTAAAACAATTTTAGTTGAAGATAGTCTAACCAATAGAACTAATGTTAGTGTATGTGTGAAGGTTGGTTCATTAGCTAATCCTAAAGAATATCAAGGCCTAGCTCATTTTTTAGAACATATGTTATTCTTGGGTTCAAAAAAATATCCTGAAGAAAACTATTATGAAAAAGTTATTTCTAAATTTGGAGGTTCAAGTAATGCACACACTGATCATTTTGAAACATTATATTATTTTAATGCATTTAATGATGGTATCAAATTAATTATGGATGTATTTTCTAGATTTTTTATTGATCCTTTATTTAATCCTAATTCTGTTAAAAGAGAAATAAATGCAATTAATAATGAACATCAAAAAAATATTAATGATGATAGTTGGAGACAATATCAGTTATATAAGAATTTTTCAAGAAAAGATAATTCTTATTCTTTATTTCCAACTGGAACTATAGAAACTTTAAATAAGAAAGATTTAAGAGAAAAAATGATTCAATTTTGGGAAAAATACTATTCTAGTGGTAATATTTCAATTTGTATAGTTAGTAATTTATCATTAGATGAACAACAAAAAATGTTAAATGAAACTTTTGGTAAAATTCCTAAAAGAAAAAAAGAAAAATATATTTTATCAAAACCTATATTTGATAATTTCGATAATACTTATCAGATGAAACCTTTAGCTGATATTCAAAGCTTATCTTATTACTTTGAAACTCCTAATACTGTTGATTTTTTACAAAATAAATTATTTGAGATTTTGGGAGATATATTAATTAATAATTCCAAAGATAGTCTTGTAAATCATTTAAAAATAAAAGGGTTTATTAATTCTCTTTCAACAAATTTTAGTATTCAAGAAGGTTTATTTGTAATTAATTTTGATTTAACTAAAATGGGAACAAAAAATTTAAATTATATTGATGGAACATTAAAATATACATTAGGTAATATTCTTAGTTTAAATTGGCAACAATTAGTTAATTATTATGCTAATGTTTATGAAATAAATTATAATAATATGGGAAAAATAAAAGATATGCGACTAACTAATAAATTATGTGTTAATTTAACTAAATATCCAATTGATGATGTTCTAAGAGGTGAATATTTAGTTACTAAATTTGAAGAAAATCCTGTTGCTAAAATTAAACAATCTTTAAAAAAAAATTTTAAGATTTTAGTATTACCAGAAAATATTAATAATCCTATAATTGATAAATATTATGGTACTGAATATTGTTTAATTGAAAATATTAATTCAGATGTAATCCCATTTAATTATTCATTAAATATTAATAATCCTTTCCTAGATACTAAACCTAAACTTTTAAATAATTTAGATATTTATGAGGAACCAATTTTAATTAGAGATAAAACTTGGTATGGAGGTAGCAGTAAATTTAATGAATCAATTATTCAAGGATGTTTTATTTTAGGTAATGCAACTTTTTATAATAATGAAAAAAATTATTTACTAAGTTTAATTGGAGAAAAATGTTTATCATTTTATTTAAGTCAAGAACTATTTAATATTATATCTTTGAACTACATGGTAGATGTAATTACTAAAGTTTCCTATAACTCTTTAATTATTGAATATTCTTGTCCTAATGATCCAATAAAATTTAATCAATTTATTAATATGTCTCTGGAATTAATAAAATCGCCTAATATAAACGAAAATATTATTAAAAATAAAATTCAAAACGTAAAAGAAGAATTACAAAATTTTATAAATTTAAATCCTTGGGATTATTCAGATTATTATTTTTCAAGAACTTCTAAAGGTAATGATTTTTTATATGATAAATTATTACAACATATTGATTCTATAACAGTAATTGATGTAAATAAATTTTTAGATAATATATTAGAAAATAATAGCATTGTTTCATTTTTTTATGGTAATTTACAACAAGATCAAGTACCGAATAATTTAATTTTATATAAAAATCATTTCAATCCATTTGTAAATTTGCCACAAATTAAAATACTAAATAATATTGATATAGTTCATCCTAATAAAAATGAAAAGAATATTTGTGTAAGTTATTATTTTTATATTGGTTGCTTTAGTCCTTTATCATGGTTAAATGCTTTTATTTTAAAATTAATTTTAGAAAAAAATTTTTATAATGAATTAAGAACACAAAAACAATTAGGTTATTTAGTTAAATTTGACTTATCTAATATTGGAGATGAATATTATTTTATAGAAAAAATTCAATCTGATAAAAATTGTCCTAAAATATGTAATGAAATTGATTTATTTAATAAAAATATTTTGAAATATATTGATGAAAGTAATATTGATGAATTGAAAAAATCTGCTCAAAATTATTTATTACAAAAAGATACAAAAATTAATGATTTATATTCAAGATATTTTAATGAAATTATTTCTAGAAAATATTTATTTAATAGAAAATTAATAGCTAATGAACAAATACCTAATATTACTAAAGATTCTTTAATTAAATACGCCAAACTATTTATTATAGAAAATAACACTAAATGTGTATTTAAATTAAACGGACAATAATAAAAAAATTGAATAAAATTTTTTATTATGGTATAAATAATGTTTATGCTTTCTATTAATGATTTAGTCTTAATGATACATACTAACTGTAATGAAACGGGCAGACGTTTTGTTATAACCACCACAGGTGGAGGATATTCTGCAAATAAAGATTTAATGACCAGACCAGGTGCATCAAATACAATATTGGCTTTGAATGGCCCTTATGCTAGGGAAGCAACTATGAAACATATTCAGGAACCAGTAGATAGTTTTGCTTCTTTAGAGGCTGCAAATGAGCTTTCTATTACATCTCTAAATGACTGTCGTTTTTTGAGATCTCAAGCAAAAAATATTTCAGAATTTGATTGTATTAACCAATGTTTTGGTATTGGTGTTGCAGCTGCTTTGAAAAGTGCAACATGGAAAAAGGGGGACCATCGTTGTCATATTGTAATTACGTCTAATATAATTAGACTAAATTTTTCTTTGACCTTGCACAAAGGTTCTCCTCCATCGGAGGAGCATCCAGATGGTCTTCCTTTCCGTAGTAGAGAAGAAGAGGACACACTTTGTGGCAATATTGTAATTTTGCTAATGGCTCATATCTGTGGTCTTATTAAAACGGAGGAGGAGCTTTTTGATCAGCTTTCGAAATTTTATATTAATATTTTGGACAAATTTGAAATGAAGAGGGATAATCTAGATGAGATACCTTTTCGTTTTCATCCAATTATTAGTAATCTTCGTTCTGAAAGAATTAATAATATCCTTTGTATTCCTAAGGAGGATGGAACATTTAATTTTGTCAGGAATGCACCATTAAATAATAAAGATCTAATTATTCTTTCTGGAAGTTTTAATCCACTTCACGCTGGACATATTTCTTGTTTGAACCAGGCTTGCCTGATAAAAGGCGAAGGTTGCTATGGTATTTTTGAGTTGTGTATTAAAAATATAGATAAGCCATCAATTTCAGACGATGAAATTATTAGACGATTGGATATGTTTAGGTTTCCAAATACAACTCCAATTGTATTGACTGAAGCACCACTTTTTGTTGACAAGGCCAGAATATTTTCAAATGCTTCATATGCTATAGGTGTAGATTTGGCCATTCGTTTGGTTGACCCAAAATATTCTGATCATAATTATCATTCCATGATTAAAAATCTACTAAAAATGATTTTCCAAGGTACAAAGTTTTATGTAAGCCCAAGAAGTTATGGAATAGCACGAATTCCAGTAGAATTCCCAGTAGTTTTGGGCGCAGGTGATTTACTAACTCTAGACATTATTATGCCTTATATTCCTGAGATTCTTAGAGAATATTTCATTTCAAGTAAGACTGATTACCCCTATCTGTCTTCCACTTCTTTGAGAGACTAATTTACTTTATTAAAAAATTGTTAAATTTTTTTATTCATTCTAAATTATTAAAACCAATGAACCTTTTAGTTTTAACTACTCTTTTTCACTATTTAGCTATATTACCTTTTCATGAATTTAATAAATTTAATAGATTTAATAATTATGTTTTTATAATTATTACATCTACAACATTATCAGTTATATGGCATTTATTATTTGAACCATTTGGATTAATATTTTATTTGGAATATTTATTTGCTACATTATGGTTTTTATATGATTTAAAATTATCAATTCAAACTTCTAATTATTTTGTTTACATACAGGTATTATTTTTTAATTTTTTAATATTTATATTAAATATTATTTTCAATATGATGAATCCAGAATATTATGTAGTATTTCATTCAATTTGGCATTTATTATCAGCATTAAAATGTTATTATGTTTCTTTTTTAATTAAAACTTTTTCTTAATTAAAATGATTATTCATTTTTACATTCTAATTTATATTCATCCGAAGGATAAACATTACGATGATAAAATAATTCACAATCAACAGCCACTTCTTTTAATGCAGTTTCGAAAGAAGATATTAATTTATTTTTCTCTTTTGCTAATGACCAAATATATTGATCAATAGTAGTTTCTCCTAATCTTGTTGCTAAATATAAATAAACTTCAACAAATCTATCCTTCTTAGGTAGATCTTTATGACTACAGAATCTAATAGCTCTTCCAATAATTTGTAAAATTCTAGACATATTCCAATATGGTTCTAAAATGTGAACTTGTCTAACTCTTTTAAAAGATACGCCTTCTCTAACTGAAGGAGAACCAATCATTATATTTATTTTAGACCCGTCTTCATTATCTTTACGGTTAAAAATACATTTAATTTGTTCTTTCATTTCGTGTTTTTCATCTCCAGTCCAAACAGCATATCTTGATAAACCTTGTCCATTTGTTTTATAATTTTTAAATCCATGATTTTCTAAAAATTTAATGAAAGAGCGAATACCACCTAAATCTTTAAAATTAGAATAAACAAAAACAGGACCATCTGATTTTTTTATTTTTTGTAATATTTTATAAAATTTTATAGAATAATTACTTATATTTTGTAATTGTAAAGATTCTCTAGTTAAACTACTAAAGCCACTTTCACCGATACTTTTATTGGGAAAAGCTATGTTAGAAACCATTCTAGGACCTAAAAAAAAGTTTTGTGGTAAATTCAATATGTCAACATTTTTAAAAGAACCTTTAATATAATCACCTTCTTTAGATAATGAAGTTAAATAAGATTTATATTGAAAGTCTGACATATTACATTTTACAACTTTAAATAATTGTTCAGGATAAGTCATTGGTGGCGCACCTCTAAAATAACTTACTATTTTTTGACTTAAACCAACAAAGTTTTTTAAATTTTTTATTTGATAATTTGATCCTTTTTTGGTTAAAAACATTTGATTAAAATTAATACCAATAGGAAATTCTACTTCAGGTTTTAATAAGTTTAATGTTAGACCTATTTCATTTGGTTTATCAAACATCGGTGTTGCACTTAATATTAATATTTTACATGAATCATCAGAATTATCTATTAATTTTTTTAATGTTTTATAAAATGTTCCTTCTAACGAAACCATATTTTGAACTTCATCTATAATTAATAAAGTATTTTTTAATTTGATTTTTCCTTGTTTAGTTAAATCAACAAATTTATGGTAAGAATAAATTGTATAAAATTTTGAAATTCGTTCTGTTGTAGTTTTAATTATTTTTTGATAATCTAAATCATCCGGTTTTAATTTTTGTAATTTATTTCTTTCATTATCAGTTATATACTCATTAATACCAGGACAAGGTGATCTTAATTCATCCATGAAATTACCAACAAGAGCAGCAGGTAAAATTACTAGAATATTATATTTTTTTTTCATCTTCTCAGCAACAGAAATTGCAGCGCATGTTTTTCCTGCTCCAATTTGATGATAAACTAACATTCCAGGTGGTCCATCTTTAGATGAAAAATAATCAGCAACAAATTTTTGTTGTGGTTGTAATTTAAAATTTTTAGGTTCACAGAAATCTTCTATTGTTTCTTTTGATGGTTTTATTTTATATTTTTTAAATTTTTTTGTTATTTCTGACATCTATTATTTATAATGACAAAATAAAATAAGATTATTTAAAAAAGTTGAATATATAATATAATATATATAAATATCTTTTATTATGTCATTCAAAACAGCTAGTAGTCTTAGTAAATTGAATCCAGTTTGGATCAAGTTGTCAGAAGATATTTTTTCATCATTTGAAAAAGGAGAAATTAACAGTTTTATAATTCCTCCAATTGAAAAGGATTCTACGGAAATTTTAATTTTAACGATAGATAAGTTAATTAAAAAAATAAAAAGGGGTGATAAAAATTTTAAAAATATGAAATTTTATAGTTTAATTGATTTTATCATAAATACTATTTTAAAACATGAAAAGGGTTTAGAACTTTTTAAGATTTGTAAAAATATATTAATTACTATAATTAATAAAACGAGCAAAGGACACATCTTTTTAAATAAACTTAAAAAGTTAATAGATGAAGAAAAAAATGAATTATCAAAAAATAAACTTGATCTTTTAGAAAATTCTTCAATGATGGGAACTTTACCTATTTTTATTTTCTGGAAAAACTTTTTCAATGTTGATATTTTAAGCGATGAATATATATCTGTTTTTGCAAAGTCTATTTCTAATTCAGATGATAGAACATTTCTTTGGTTTTTAGAGGAAATTAAAAGTAATAATAAAGAGACATTTTTTCATAAATCAACTACAGTTGAATATATTTTAAGGCAAATTTTAAGTTCTTTAATTCCATTAAAATTTAAATTGAAAAGAATTAGAATATTATCTCAAAATTGTAATTTAATTCCCTATTTTAATAAAATGTTTGATGACGTAAATCCTGAGATTTTTATTGAGTTAATGAAATATTATTACAAAAAGCCATTAACTTTTCAAGAAATTAAATCATTATTTCACAATATTAGGTTTTATACTTCAACATTTGAGAATCTAGAAATTGAGATGAAAAAAATTCATAGTAATTTACTAACCGAAAAAGAAAAAAAGTTTTTTACAATATTCTCTTTACTACATTATAAAAAATGTTTTTTTGATTACAATATGCTTGGAGATTTAGATAAAGAATCATTTAATGAAATTAAGAATGATACAGAAATATTTAACTTAATTTTTCATTATTTGAGTAAGGATAATTATACTTGTTTTTGTCACAAAAATTGTATGATGAAAATCGTTTCTTATTTTGGAAAATCAGGTTATTTTCATAATCCAAAATTTCTTAATAATTTTAATTCAGGGGGAATGTCTGATAAATTTCAACTCCTAACTAAATTTTTTATTACTAAAAATATAAAAGAAATTAAGATTAATAGATTGCTCAGTTTTCTAAGAGTAATAGCTAAAAAGAAATCTAAAAATTATATAATTAATTGTCAAGTTAAACTATTACCTCTTATGCATGAACTATTAAATTTTAAACCCAGTGATAAACCAATTATGAAAAATGGTTCTATAAATTGGCAAAATAAAATGAATAAATTTAGTATTATTCCTCCAAGACATTTATTACCTTTTGAATTTCAAATTTATAATAATTTTTTGTTAAGAGAAAAAGCAGATGGTATTCAAACTAATAATCTTCCAATTAGCATCTTACCTAAATTTGAAGAGATTATCTTGAGACAGGTTAAAGCTGAATATTTGGAGGAGTTGGATTTATATTTAATTTTCGATATTGATATTCCCAATACAAATATATTAGAGAGATATGAGTTATTGAGAAAAAATCATCCTGCTACAAAAAATACAGAAATTAAAACAATTAATAGTATTAAAGATCTTAAAAGTTATATTGAAGAAGAGAGAATAATTCTTAATAACTTTTTGAAAGAATCTAAAGATTATAAAATTAAATGGTATCCCAAAGTTTCATTTTTGGTTAATAATGATTCAGAAAATCTTAAAAATGAAATTATTAATGAAATTATCATTAATCAAGATAGTGATTTAAATAAATTTATTAATGAAATTGGACCTTTTGGATGCGATGGTTTAATTATTTCTCCTCTATCAGGTAATTCGGTAAGGGATATTAAAATCAAACCAAAAAATTTAATGACAATTGATTTACTGTACGATGGTACAAACTTTTTGGATTATAATAAGAATAAATATAATAATATTATTAAAAATAGGAACATTTCCAAAAATATTTATAGATGTTATCCTGTATTTAAAGAAGGTTATGAAAATAAAGAAGGTAAATTATTTTTCGAACCGAGAGATGTAAGATATGATAAGAAAAATCCAAATAATGCAGATATTATTAATTCAATTACAAATATTATTAATTTTGATTGGAAACAAAATAATATTATTGATAAACCATATTATCATTTAACAAAACCTGTTAAGAAAATTTCTACAAAAATTAAGGCTGAATTAGAAGAACAGGTGCGAATTTTAGTTAATCAGATTGAGAAACTAGAACCTGAAAATGGTAAAAATTGGTTAGATTTAGGTTGTGGTAAAGTGAAACTATTACATAAAATTAAAAAATATAATCCTAAAAAATATGTTGGATTAGATGTCGATCCTAATATTTTATTAGATAAAATTCATCTTATGGATGAAGAAGATAATATTAAAATTTCTCCTTGTGATTTACGAAAGAATTGGTTAGAAGATTCTAAATGGTATTCTATTAAAAATATGAAATTCGATTATGTAATTATAAATTTTAGTATGATGTATTTATTTGATTCAGATATTTTTTGGAATGAATTAATGAATGTATCAAACAGTAATACTAAAATATTATTTAATATTGTATCAGAAGATATTAAAGAGAAAGAATTTAAGCTGGAAGATGCTTATATGAAATTTAATCAAAATAAAGTTATCTATTTCTTTCCTTGGTGTCATACAAAGGAAACAGAAGAAACATTCATCTCTAATGATGAAGCTGAAAATAAGTTGAAAGAAAAAAATTTAAAAATTATTGATACATTTAAATCTAAAAATTTAACTCTTTCAACATTTTATAAATGGTTTCAGGTTAAAATTAATTAATTTATAATTAAAAATAATAATATATATATATAGTTATATGGATAGTTCTCCAGTTCCAACATTAATTGCTAAAAGTCTTTCATATGATTTTTTGAAAGATAATTTTCAAAATTTAGCATTATATTTTGCTTTTTTATTTTTATTATTAAAAAAACTTTTTATTAAATATAAATCTACTAATGATCAAAAAGATAAACCTAAAGAAAAATCATTTGGTAGAACAATGTCTTCACTAATAGATTATTTAGTTTTAATTTTATTAGCAGTTTTTATTATTCATTTTATCTATTATAAGAAATATTTACCATGTGTTCCTGAAACATCTGTTTTAGAAAAATTGTTTAAAGTCTAAAATGGAATCAATTTATAATTATTAACTTTGTAAAAATTGATAATTATTTATTTTATTTTTCAATAATGTTAATACAATGACAACTGAAATTGAAGATTATATTGTATCTGAATATACATTTGAACGTATTAAATCAGATACAGAAACAAATTTTGCAAATATTTTAAAAATATCTAAATCATATCCTATATTTTTAAAATGGAATTTTAATTGTATCAATGAACTTTCGGATAAAGATAAAGAATGGCTTACCGAACTATGTAAACGTATAGGTGATAAAAAAATTAATTTGATGGATGAAGAAAGTTGTGCTACATTTGAAGCATATAAAATATATTTTGATGAAAATAAGAAAATTTGCATTGTAAGTCCAAGATGATTAATTTATAAATTAAATATATGAATAACTTTCCATATCAGTTGCAGCAGCAGGTTCATTGTTTCTAAATTCTTCTAAATTCTCCATATTAGAGGCTTTAATATTACTTTTAGCTAAATCTTCTTCATAATCATTATTAGAGTTTGTTGAATTTACATTATCTGGTTTTGTTTTTCCTTGAATTACTTCTAATATTTGTTCTCTTAATTTAGTTTTAACTAAATCAAATTGATTAGCTTTTGCTACTGATATTTGAATTAAACCTTTTTCTAAAATAGTTTCTAATTTTAAATTTCCCTTAAAATTTGATATTATTAAATTTGTTAATGCTAATGCACTAGCTTCATTTTTAGCAGGAATAATTAATTCTCCTGTTTTTGCGTTAAAGTCAAGATTGGGAATTACTTCTTTCCATGCAGTATAATCATTTAATGTAGGAATTTTAATTCTAATAAAAAACTTGAATGGATATTCTTGATTATATAAATATATAATTTGATTCCAAGGAGATGGTTGATTAAATACCCAAACTATATATTCTTTTTCTTTATAATCATGGGGTTTTCCAAATAAATCTAAGGGTATTGTCGGCTCTTTTGATTTTTTGGGTTTATCGTTTTTTTTTTCTTCAACTTCTTCAGAGTCAGTTTGTTGTTCAGAGTCTATATTATCATTTTTATTAGTTGAATCATTTAAATATTGAATTGTTTGATTCATTAATAAATATAATATTAACACAATTAGAAATTGATTTATCATATTTAATTATCCTAGAAAATATTTTAATATTATATTTTTTCTAATCTATTTTATTAATTTAATGGAAAATTCTTTAATTATTTATTTACAAAAAAGTCCTATAGCAGTTTTCAGTTTTATGAATATCGTTTCTTTTCCATTTCATCTTAAATTTTTTATAATAATAATTATTGTATTATTTTATGAAAATTTAATAGATTCAAACCAATTCTTTTTATTATTATTTGGACAATTAATAAATGGAGCATTAAAATATTTGGTCAAAAGAAAAAGACCCTATATGCAAAATAATAAGATTAATAATCTTGAAAGATTAAAGTTAGACTATTATTCTTTTCCATCGGGTCATACATTTAATGCCTTTTTATTATTTTATATTTTAAGAGATAATGGAATAATTAATAATTATTTTAAAATTATACCATATTTAGTAGGTTTAAGTAGAATTACATTAGGAGTACATTATCCAACAGATATTATTGCTGGAGCTATATTAGCAAAATTAGTAATTTCGTTTTATAATCACCAATTAAGTTTAGTTATTTAATTTCTTCTATTTTTTAATTATTTAATATCTTCTAATAGGTTGTCTATAAATTAATTTATATAAATCATCATCATCGTCATCATCATCAGAATATTGTAATTCTAACATTGTATCAATTCTACCTTCTGATATTAATTTTTCATAAATATTTAAATCTCCAAATGAATAATTATCTAATTCATATATTTTATTTAAATTAGAATATTGATAAAATTGTTTTTCAACAACTTCTATTAATAATTCTCTTACAGTTTTACCATTAAAACTAAATTTATTTTTTATATCATCTGATACTTTTGACATTAATAAACTATCTAATTTACGAAAATTATTTTTGTAAAAGGTTTCAAATTTATAAGGTTTTATTTTATTCTTTGCGTATTGGTAAAGGGTATTATCGAAATGATTAATATATAAGAAAATTTCTTGATTCGTATAATAATTTTCTTTAAATCTACTAAAATTACAAAATTCATTAAATATTTTAACACTTTTATAATTAAAATACAAGCCTAAATCAGTTAATAAATTTATTAAATATTTTTCTTCTATTTTTTCTTTATTTTCATAAAAATAAAATTTATTAATATAATTTACTACCATTTCCTTACCAAATTCTATTAATAATAATAAATTCCCATTTTCATCGTAATGTATCAATGATAATCCTTTTTCTATTTTATTAAAATAATATTTACTATAAGCATCCAATGAATCAAAATAATAAACATAAAAAATTTTATCATTAATAATTATTTCATTAAATTTATTAGTCGAATGTTTTAGTTTACTTAATAAATCTATTTTCTTATCAAAATTTTTAATATTAAATAATTTATAATCAATTTCTGGTATAGGTTCTTTAATTAATTTAACTTTTTTAACCCAAGAAAAATCACATTCAATTAAATCAAATTCATATTTTTTATTAATATTTTTTTCAAATTGTTCATTAATATGATAATATTTAAAATTATCATCTTTAGAAATAAGTTTTAATTTAGTAAAAGGGGGTAGTAAATATTCTTCTTCTTTAGGAAATAATGAAAAATGTTCTATAAATAATCCTTTTGATTTTTTATTTAAATTTATTTTAATTAAAATCATGCCAAAATTTCCATCAGTACCAGGACTATAAAAAGGATCACGAGTAGTGCTTAAGAAACCTTTATCAGTAAAAGTATCACCAACTTTTAATTTTTTAATAAATTCATCATCACCTATAAATCTATAAATTTGATAATTATTTTCTAAAGGTTGAGAATTTTTAATTGCTTCAACAGTTTTTATTAATCTATCATAGAAAAATTTATTCAAATTATAACTAGTATTATTTCTTAAAAATCTATTTAATAAAGTAGAACCAATAAATGAATAAAATATAATATCAGGAATACTTTTTGTTTTATGAATATTAATTGTATGTTCTTTAATTTCATCAAAAGATACATCATTATTAGAAATGTTTTTACAAATTTCAAAGTGGCGATCAATATCAATTAAATCTTCCGGTTTAACATTTTTTTTAATAGCACCCATATTTTGTCCTAATTTAACTAATTCAATTTTAGTATAGTATGGTTTAAGATAAAAAATATAAGGATTGAAACTATTTCTTTTACAAATACTTACTGATAGACCTAAATTAGTAGAATATTGATAAAGAACTTTATATGAAATATTTATCAATGTATCTATATCATAATTATCAATTATTTTTAACATGTTTTTTAATCTTTCTAATAAATTTTCAATTTGCTCTTTTATTTCAGAATCTTTAGTATTTTTTAATTTTTTTAAATTTTTTTCAACCATTTGTTCAATCCATTTTACAACTTCATGATTTATAAAACGATAATTTGATTCTGTTAATCTAAAAAATAAGTTTTGTTTATTAATTGGATAAATTCTTTGAGTATAAATATCATACATTGGAATAAAATCTTCATAATTAGATAGTTTTTCTTTATCTGATTTATTTTTTAGTTTAATTTTAAAACTAAAAATATCATTAATTAATTTTTCGTCTATTTTCATTTAATAATATATTAAATGAGAATAAATTTTATAATTGAATATCATTATATTTTATTACATCATCTTTATCTTCAATGGAAGAATTGAAGATATGAACATTTTCTAAATTTTCTATAACATCTGGAAGTTCTATATATTTATTTTTTTGAAAATATATGTATGAAATAAATGAAATTAAAAGTGCAATGATAATTGTTAACATATAATTAGACTAGATTTTTTTTTATTTTATAAATAATTTAATAAAATAAATTAAAAAGCACATCGTATCTTTTTACTAAAATAATTTTCTCTTTCAGAATCAATTCTATATTTTTTACCCAAATTATTTTTTTTTGGTACAGGAATAACTTCTGGTTTAAAGTATTTTACTTCTGGTTTAAAGTATTTTTCATCAGAACTAGGAGACATACATAATACTCTTAAAGATCCACACAAGTCTTCTTCACCATTTTCCCAATCCTCAATCGTAATAGCAGGTTTATCAATCCACAATGCTAAAACTATATCTTTGGAAGTAAAAACATTAATTTGATTAAAAGTATGAATTTTTGATTGAAATATTTTTCCTTTGTGTTTTTCAAAGGTTTCTAAAAATAAATCATAAGATTCACTTATAGGTTTGATTAAAAAATTGTCTTTCATATAGAGACAATATAAAACCAATTTAGGAATGATTTCTTTTTCAATTATATATTTATTCTTTTTCATATCATCAGAGAATAAAAGTAAAAGTGGCAGAATTGTTGGAATTTTATTTTTTTCATCTGAATAATCTTCTTTTTGATTTTCAAATTCAGATTTAATATAAGACTCTAAATTATCACAATAACCGTATTTAAAACCCCAATTCATATTAGAATATATTGCAATTAAAAATATACAGGATTTATTCCTATCTACTTTATCTATTTCATCTAAAATGGTATTCTTATTAATAGTGGACATTATTTTTAATTTATCATATTAAATGAAAAATAATCAATTTTTTATTATTTTAATAAAATTATAATTATTATTAAAAATCCCATACCTCCAAAAAGTACCATATTATCAACACCGGTAATTAATTGTTTAGACTCGGAACTTTTTTTATTCTTAGTAGAAGATGAATCATCATCCTCATCTTCATCCTTATCAGATGTGGTACGAGATCTTGAATATTTAGATGGTGGTGGTGAAGGGGTGTTTGTTGAAGGGGGTGAAGGAGTGTTTGTTGTTGAAGGAGGTGGTGGAGGAGTGGTTGTTGTTGAAGGAGGTGGTGGAGGAGTGGTTGTTGAAGGAGGTGGCGGTGGAGTGGTTGTTGAAGGAGGTGGTGGCGGAGGAGTGGTTGTTGAAGGAGGTGGTGGAGGAGTGGTTGTTGAAGGAGGTGGTGGCGGTGGAGTGGTTGTTGAAGGAGGTGGTGGTGGTGGAGTGGTTGTTGAAGGAGGTGGTGGCGGTGGAGTGGTTGTTGAAGGAGGTGGTGGCGGAGGGGAAGGTGCAGCACCCTTATGCCAAGTTGTAGAGTCACCTGCACCAGGTTGATATTGACCAACGCTAGTTCTAGGTTCAAAACCTACAGAATCTCGTACAACAGCTTGACAACTACTACCAAGACAATTACATGCATTTTGAGCAGATTGTAAATCAATGTAATGACATCTTCCGCTATTATTTATATCCCATTGTATTGTCGGTCTAAAATTTGGGATACAAACTGGATTAGGAACATTCCAGTTATTTTGTTGAGTATATGTGGGTGCAATCTTATTCCAAGTAGTAGAGTTACCTGAACCAGGTTGATATTGACCAACATTTGATCTAGGTTCGAAACCAACCATGTCTTTTACGACAGCTGTACAATTATCTATACAATTACATGCTGCTTTTGCATCATATAAATTATGGTAATGGCATCTATTACCTCCATCGTATATATCCCAATTTATTGTTTTTATAAAACCAAATGGACAAACTGGATTAGGAACATTCCAATTATCTTGTTGTGAATATGTTTGAAAATGTTCAATCTCATTATTAGTTAGAGAAACTGGATAACAATCAGGTAATCTACATGAATTTTTCATATATATATATTATATGATATTTTAAATATTTTATAAATTAAAACAATAATAAAAATTAATTTCGATACTATTAAAAAGTAGAATATTAATAAATTGATTAACTAATTGTTTAGACTCAATTAGTTCTAATCTATGGATAACTTATAAAATTCTCAACTTGTTTATAACTTATCAGAGAATCTATAAGAATTATTAATGATAAAAAAAGTTAGTGTAAATTAATTGGACTTGGATAAGGTAATATATAATTACTATCAAATATTTTTAATTTATTTTCTTAATATTAAAAGAAGTAAAATAAATCCAGCACCATATACAACCATATTATCAACACCAGAGATTAATTGTTTTTCTACAGGATTAGACGATGGATTTATTGAAGGAGATTTTATAATACTTTCTGTTATTATAGTTTCAGCTATTATAGTTTCAGCAATAGTAGCTGATGGTGTTGTAGCAATAGTAGCTGATGGTGTTGTAGCAATAGTAGCTGATGGTGTTTCAGCAGTAGCTGGTGGTGTTGTAGTAGGAATATTAGGATTAGAAGGAGGACCTATTTGGTGTCCAAAATTAAGGGAAACCCCCCAACCAACTGGTGGTCCACTTTCAAAATTTTCAATTTGATCATAACTTACAGGATAACAATCAGGAAATTTACATGAATTTAAAATATTCATATTAATATATTAGATAATTATTTTTTAATAATAAAAATTATCATTTCATTCATTAATTTAAAATCTGGCCAACTTATAGCCCAACTAACAGCTTTTGTGTCAAAAGTTTCTATATCATTATCACATATCATTATCACATATCATTATCACTTAGAGAAACTGAATCAAAATCAGATAATGCTATAAGAATTATTAATTTTAAAAAAAGTTATTGTAAATTAATTGGACTTGGACAAGGTAATACATTATTACTTTTAAATACTTTTATAGATGGACTATCATTTAATGATCTTTCATTAATTGTTTCAAAATGTTTTTTTATCTTAAATATAGTATCGCTTATAGAATCTGAAATTCTACACCAATTAATTAATTCAGCATGAGAAACTTTTTGTTCCCACTCTAAAGGAATTTCAAAAGTATTTTTTGTTTCCCAATAATAATTTAAAATATTTGAAATATCATCAATAGTTGCTTTTTTCATATGAATTTTATAGTCAATTCTACCAGGTCTGATTAATGCATTATCCAAAAACTCAGGTTTATTAGTAGTCATAATAATAATTCTTCCTGGACATTCATTTAGACCGTCTAATATATTTAAAAAATAAGAAAGATTATTATTTTGAGGATCTTCATAAAAACTATCACTGTCGTCTAAACCTCTTTTCTTCTTTCTACGTTTAGTTTTTTTAACTATAATTTTTTGTATTTTATCTTCTAATTCATTTTCAGATGAAGTTTTTTGTAAATCTCTATCTTTAACAATATCACCCATTGCATCAATGTCTTCAAAAATAAATAATCTTTTATTTTGAGGAATTATTAACTCATCTGAAATTTGTTCATCAAAAATTATTTCTCTAAGTTTAGAAAAATTAAATTTATCACATAGTTTTACATCTATACCATGTCTTCCTGTTAAATTCATTAATGCTTTAATAAATCCAGTTTTACCACATCCAGGTTCACCCCATAATAAAATTCCAAGTGTATAAGGAATACCTTTAGACTTATACCATTGTTCATTTTCTAAGAAAAATTTAATTTTTTCAACAATCTCTTCTTTTCCTGTAAAAAATCTATTACTAAAATTAACATTGGAATCCCATTTTGTATAAAGGCAATCAATATCATCTTCATATAAATTCCAAGATACTTCTATTAAAGATTGACCTTCTAACATTTTATTTTTTAAATAATTTTTATATTCTTTTTCTTTTTCATCAACCCAATCTATTAATTGTTTGCTACTTAAATCTCTTGAACTAATTTCAAGATTAAATAATTCTTCAGTAATAACTTTTCCACCAAAATCTAATTTTTCTTTATTGGAAATGAAAACTCTACCATCTATATTTTTTTCTTTATCTACACAAAAAATATTATTCTGACATACCCTATAAACTGAAGATTGTACTTCGTCTTCGTCTTTTCTAGAATTATATTTAATTAATTCTGTTTCAATTAAAGCTTTTACACTAGGATCATTTTTCTCACGAATAAAATACATTAGAGCTTTATACTTACTAGAAACAGTTTTATCACAAGATGGAAATGTTAGACTGGTGACTTTATTATTATTTGAAAATAAGTTATAAAAGTAATTAATTGATTTTCTTTTAAAGTTCTCATTTAAAATTACAGTAGCTGAAAACATGGCTATTACTGATATAAATAAATCTAAATAAATATATCCTGATGATATTTTATTCAGATTATTAATGATTAAATTTATCAAAAAATAATCCATATGAGACATAATAGATATATAATATCTAAAAAATTATATTACTCAATTTTTTTATAAATTAAATTAATGTTAAATGATTATTGGTGGGTTTTTGTTATAGTAATTTTTGTAATTATGCTATTATGTCCAAATAAAGTTGAAAAAATGAAGAATACTAACAAATACAAAAATAAAAAATTAAATTTAAATCCTCATTATTTTCTAACTAATTTACCAACTTTTACATCCTACTATGTTGGGATATCATAAAAACTGGGATATCAAAAAAA
>Ga0214923_10000502_pt1 | contig 59137 bp, 90 predicted proteins | sample LL1510_MetaG_FD_177993 | JGI IMG/M metagenome (GOLD analysis project Ga0214923, IMG submission 177993) | Freshwater microbial communities from Lake Lanier, Atlanta, Georgia, United States - LL-1510 | ecosystem: Environmental > Aquatic > Freshwater > Lake | place: USA: Georgia | collected...
TATCCTCCAAGAGAAATAGTTCCATCAACATGACCTGTCACATAAGTTTTTGCGGAGGCACCAAAGGTAGATGTCTCTGCGGTATCTACGCTGGTGGTCGCACTCATATCATTGAAATAAGCAGAAAAGTCGTACTGGTCGACAAGTACGACTACACCTTTACCGTGTTTGAAAGTAGGCATTATTCAGTCTCCACTTCTGGCTCAGTTGCTTCTGGAACGGGAACTTCAACTGGCTTTGGCTCTTCTTTTGGAGTTGCTGAAGGCTTGCTGGCATCTTCAATAAAACCAGCCTCTAAAAGCCATTTGATTGATTGGGGTGGTAAGTCCTCAACGACTTGACCAACTTCAGCGCGTTTGTTTGGTGGATAATCAATACCAGTAAGTACGCGATACTTAGCCATCTAAACCTCTTCCCTAACGGCACATGGGTAGCCCCATATAACCGTCAGGGCGACTCGCGCACGAAGAAAGACGACAATGGGGCGACTAGCGCACAATGCGTCTAGTGTACCGCATCGTTATTTGGCGATTAAGGCTTTCTCTACTTTTTTGACTCGTGATACGAGCGTTGAGAAAGTTCCCTGATATTCGTCGGCTCCCTTGATGGTTCCCTTGATAGTCAACTCCTCGCCAACTTCCGCATCGAAGGAGTAGCCCGAGTCAAACCATTTGACCTTGTAATCCCCAGACTCAAAGACCCACAACATTGAGATACCGAATGGGGTCTCGATGGCTTTCTTGGAGAGAACCGTAACCTGTATCTCCACACGCTCACCGACTGGAGCAATCTGCTCAGACTTGTAAACCTTGACGGTTTTTTGGTCTTGGCCTTCTAATTTTTGCTTGGCGATGATGGAAGAGACAAACACGCCTATCGTGCTGAAGGTCTGATAGGGAAGAGACGCAACCGCTCGTAAGTTCTCGGCGTAGGCGCTGTCACCCTCGAAGGATTGAGCGAAGGCGACCAATTCTTGACCCTTGCTCAACTGTTGCTCGGTCAATGGGAAGGTGATTCCATAGCCTCGACGCAATAATTTTCCATATTGGCTATCGGGGTTAAGTATTTCTAGGACTTCGTACTTAGTCGAACCTTGTTCACCGTGAGACTTGGCTGACTTGTAGCCACTTTTAGCGGTAGCGAGTAAGGCAACCGCAGCAACGGATACGGTGGAAGGCCAGCGTGGGGCGCTAGTGCCTCTGCCAATCTCTTCTAGGTTAGACCATTGAAGAAGTTGGCTAGGCACGAACTCCCAACCTAAGAAATCCTTGACGCATGAAGAGCCGACTTGCTTGATTTCGCCTGACTCATTCTTGACGAAAATATATTTTTTGCGGGAGCGTGAAGTCTGGCAGTGGTCGCAGTATCCAACTCGCACCTGGGAGGGCTTGACCTCTTCCGCTGAACCAATCCCTCGGGTTAAGACAACACCTTGCTCGACCTCGGCAACTGACAAGAATTCCCAACCAGAAAATTTGACTGGCTCACACTCTACTTGAATGACTTTCCAGTAATACTCGATGCCCTCAGAACTTTTTTCTACAACATCTTGAACGCCAAGAATCTTGAAACCGCCTTCAAGACCTTTGGATGAACCGCGCTCTACAATTTTTTGAAATTTAACAAGGGTGGCCTCTAACTCAGATTCAGAGACCCTGAACTCTCTTACTTCTCTCATGTTGCCCCCTCTCAGGACAACTTCATTGTATCAAACCCCAGTTAGATATTCAAGGGAGCGCCCTCACAGCAATTTGCCTTTTGGTGACAATTCGGACATAACCAGCGAGTCGCTATTGGAGAAAATTCTGCGCCACAGAAATCACACTCAATCATCGCGCTTGCGTCGCTCTCTCTCCTCGCTAATCATGGCTAGGGTCAGGAAGTATCCAATGCCATCTACTACCGTGTCAGGCTTGGTTCTGTGGGCTTCTCGGGCTATTTTCATCCCCACCATACATAGACTGACCTGTTCTGGGGATACCTCGCACCCGAGAATGACCTCCCATATCTTCGCTGCGCGAGCAAAATTATCCAAAGGATGCCCATACTGGGCTTGCCTATCCCCCGATACCAGAGAGGCTGCGTAACTGGCGATGTCGTAAGGGTCGGCTAAATTATCTGAAGGTCGCTGATTCCTGACTGGCTCACCAGGAATGTCAGAACTCCCGCCTGAGAAACTTCCCCCGTTGATTGCTCCCACCATACGCTCCCTCCATCTAAAGCGGGGGCTTGAATCCATTTAACCCCGCCCCAATCCGCTAACTTCAAAGAATGATAATGACCCGTTACGAGAATGTCACAATCTCCAATTTTTCTTCTGCCGAGCGTTTGGTCTGCTATCCACCGCTTCATTTTGGCTTCAGGGCCACCCGATGAACGCGCTAAGTGACCATGGGTAATACCAATAATTTTATTTTGGACTTCCAGCGTCAGGCTCAACTCATCTTTTGGGATAGCAAAACGAATATGTCCAAAAGCCTCTGGATTGGCTTGGAAGATTTCGGCCACTGATTCTACTAAAGCCACATCATCATTATCATTGAGCGTAGTAAATGCTTTGCCGTTCTTTCGATGCTCGCCATGATTTCCACCAACAACTGCGACGACAATATCGGGTACTAATTTTGACCAACGGATGAGAGCATCACGCAAAAGTCGACGAGCAACCTTTACTTGGTCACGCCTATCCAACTCAACAGTGAAGGTTTGAATGTCGTAATGACCATCGCACCCTTCAACTAAATCTCCCAAACACAAGACAACAATAGATTCGATGGGGCGACCTATCTTTTTCAACTCCTTGAATCGTATTTCCACATCATCAATCGCCTGAATCCATCTACCCACCAAGCCCTTTAATCCATCGCCATCTTTCTTTCCTACTTGCCAATCTGATGCGACGACAACAAGGCTTGCTCCCGTGATGGTGGTATTGAAACTCTTCGCTTTATGTTTTTTAACATCCTTAATCATTTCCTCAATGTCATGTTGTTCTTTCGCTACCCGCCTGACTACTTTGCCTTTCCATTGGCGGTTCAAAGTTCCTGTGGTATCTCCCCACACATTGAAAAGAACAGGTTCGACAACTGAGAAATAATCTGGGTCTAATCCCCAGACTTTGAGAACTCCTGACCAATCGGGTTGGTTATCGCCCACCATTGGGGCTGTGGTAACAAAACCCTCGTTTCCATCCCAAGTGACCCCTGGTGTCCACTCGGCCTGTCTCCTCTTAGGCTCAACTGGAGGGATAGGGTTATTCGCCGTTGATAATAAATTATCTAACGCATCATCAAGATTCACTCGAACATCTACATCCTGACTTACCCGCCATGCGATTGCGGTGCCGTCGAATTGAATCACTGCTGATATTTACGCCCACCTTCATCAGCGCTGAACTGATGGCTGGCAAAGAAACATTTGTATTACCCAAAATAGATTTTAATTTGTTTTGTAACTCTGGTTCGAGTGTTTCGAGGAAGTCTCCAACAATACATTTTGGTTGTTGGTTTGTTAATTCATCTAAATAAATACTCAACTCATCCAGATTTATTTTTTGACTTACATCGTGGACATCGGATACTCCAAGGTCGCGTTGCGCTTTCAAAGAGTAATCTGTCACATTTCCAACATCTTTGATATTCGTCTGTCGTCGCGTTCCTGCCATACGGGTCAACCACTCTCTCTTGGGGAGCCTTTGGCTCCGAGTCTATCTCCTCACTAGACATCGGAAATTCACCGATACCAATGGTCGATACTTGCCGTCGACCCCAAGTGGGTTTACCCCGCCCATAGGTTCGATACGCATAATATGAACCGAACTGATTGTAGATTCAAGTACCGACGCGAGCGTGTTGCGGATATTTTCTGCTTTGTCTCGGGCGGTTGGATAATCCTCTCGACCAGCGCGACAGAGAACTTGAATCATGGGAGAGTCTATGACAATTCCCCCAGAACCCATAGTGAATCGTGGTGGACTTCCAGCCGACTCATACACCGCTACGCAGGTATCGGGAGTCTCTGGCATAGTGCCAAGAAAGATATTGGTTCCTAGGGTGCCGTAACTATTGGTCACTAAATAGTCGCCCATCGACTCCAAGATTGTTGCCAACTCACACCCCCGTATTGATGATGTCGATAATTCTACGCGCTAGGTTTTTTTCGATTTCTGGCAACCTTGCCATGAGTGGGGCTTCGAGGAATTTTGCCTGGGTTGGTGCCTCGTGGTAATTGTCCAACATTTCATGGACATAAAGAGCATAAGGGGCAGCAGGGCCACCATAGAAAATATCAACTGCGACACCCGAAGGTGTTGACTGGGGAGCGGAAACTCCACCTGAACCCCGAAGCGCACCCGTATCGACGGGAACGAGAACCTGCGACTGATTGAAAATAGTTGTTGCTTCTTCATAAATTGCTTGACCGATTGCGTGGCCAGACCTTGCGCCCGCCCGCATGAGCGTCTGGCGAAGTTCTTCTGCTCCCTCAATCTCAAAGCGGTAAACAGCCATTATCTTCCAAACTTGATGACGGTGTGATGCGCCCCGTTTTCATCCGCGATGTTATCTACCGCGTTGATATTGAAAGTTTCTGCCCCAACTACCATTTTGTGATTTGTCGTAATTGCCGTTTGTGGGCCATAAGTAACGAATCTGCCAATGTTTGTTACTTCAATACCCTGAGCATCAACCGCCTTAACCGTATCGTAAATAAGACGACCAGTTGCCGTGGTGACTGCTGCTGAATAGGTGGGCTTGTTATATTTATCAACTGATGAACGGGCATAAAAACTGACCGTATCGGTCATAAAATCTTGAACTTTGGTGTAGATAGCATCCGCCATATCTACACCTACTCGACTATACGCTTGTCATACACATTATTAGGGTTATCGTGAATCCCCGTGTAGAAGTCTGTGTTGTAATCATCGATGATTCGGTCATCGGTTGATTTAAGAGCCTGAGCGTTCGCCCAAGGTGTCGGGGGAGTCTTTCTCATCCGACGAGCAAGAAACGAATTGGCCAAGTCTTGATACTGTCGAGCCTTTGCGGTGTACGACTCAGAAACGGAAATATCTCCCACGCTCTTTGAGGTGGAATCGGCTAATCTATTAAACCGAGATACCAAGGTCTCACAAGCAGCGCGAGCAATCTCATAGGTATTCGTTCCCCATTCAGAGATAAGGTAATTCAACTCTTCGTCAGAGAAAAGCGCATCCGTGGAATCGGTGTCATTGATGAGAAAACGCACCGCGTTCCGAGTTGAGGTACTGGGGTCTCCCGAATAGGTGAAAGTCATTACATTCCACCAAGCATAAAGTTGACCACTCTGACTTTATCCTCGGTTGCTGCGGAGGTAAGGGTGGCATAGGTACTGGCAGCGCTCGCCGTCGTCAAATAGTCATTCAACTCAGAATCCACATCATCCGCAAGATTTTTAATATCGGTATGAACGGCGGGATTATCCCCTGCGGTTGGGTATCTTAAACCTTTACTCGTTGTTCCCGCCATTATTCACTTCCTCTGCGATTTCTTTTATTGTTGGCTGTGTTCGATAAGCAAAATACTTCTCCCACATTTGAGGGGTTTTATCACGAATTTCTCGATAAACATTTTTTTCATATTCTGTCTCATCTCCATCATATTCTTGATATTGATAAGAGCGCACCCATTTACCATCAATGATTGTTAAATGCTCGTGAATACTGAAACCTTTTTTTGCCTCTGGATACGGAGCGGATTCATCAACTAATTCCCAACCTTCAGGTAATGGGTCTCCTTCTTTCCATAGAGGAAATTCATTTAATAGGTCGCCCAGATAGCGAGGATAATCTACTTGGTTAACAATAAAAAGTGTCATATTTTTATCTGCTCTGTTGTATAAGTTGGCGCGGTTGCTTCTTTACTATAATTTGTTGTGCTTCCAAAACTAATTCCAGGCGAAGTAAAAACAGAGTAATTTCTGGAACTTACAGTTGTTGTTGGTGAACCTACCGTAAAAGAACCAGCCCTTATTTCTAAAACTATTTCTTCATTTGTATTATTACTTGGAGTAAAACGGTATGTTCCAGTTGGCCCACTTGTGTCATAATTCACAGTAAAACCTATCGAATCTGTTTCTCCACCAAGAATCAAATTTTTGTTGGCATCAAGTTTAACATTCCAAAAATAAGTCTCTCTTCCAAAAAAAACAAATTCTCTTTGCCAAACAAGCGTCATTGTAGATGCTACAAATTTAGCAACAAAAGCACATGATACGGCGCTAGAAACATTGTAACTAGGCCCATATCCACAAAGATAAACAAAGTCGTTTGTTTGGTCATATACAGTGCCATATCCATAAGTAGGGGATGCTGATTTGTATAGAATTCTTGTTGTTGGTGCCGTTGTTAAAGCACTCGCATCGTGTTTTGATAGGAAAGCGCTATTTTGACCCGCTCCCGTATTGCTACCTCCTGCTGAAAAAATTGTTGTTCCCGATGTGGGGCTTGCCATAGATGTAGCATAACTATTTCCATATTCGAACATATCAGCGACGGCCCCTCCTCCCATACCACCCGAGACGGCTCCATAAATTCTATTGCCGATATCATGTTGGCCTCCCCAGATAAGTGCGTTTGTTGCTCCAGGGGCGTATGCTGCGGCATAAGGAAGTGTTCCATTGTTAGAACTTATGTTTACATAAAAATATGCTGATTGTGAAACAGAAAGTGTTGTGCCAAATCGAAATATCAGACCAGTTTGTGCGGAGATACTAGTACGATACATAGTAGCAACGACTGTTGGCCCAGTTCCCGAACCTTCATAGATTATATCTGTCGGGCCACCACTAGAATAAGTAGAACTGATGTTACCCGTTGTCGCTTGATATGCGATATTGCCAGTAGATTTAGTTATTTTAAGAATATCAAAAGACCCCTGCGTTGAGTCTCGGAAAGTCATATCAACTTCTGTTGAATTAGGAATACCTAACCTAACATATTGTATGCTATGACTGCCCGCTCTTGTATAACCATAACGAGTGGATACATTCGTTACAGGATTAAATTCAGTCCACCATGGTGATGTATTGGAATACGCATTTGTCGATGCTCCCATAACAATCGAATTATTTGTTGATGCTCCAATATACAATGCTATTACAGAACTACTAGAATTTCTTCCCGACTCAAACCAAAAAGTCACATAGTCGCTACCAAATTTTTGAGGCTTGCTCTTTAATTCAAGCGTAGAATTATCACGGGTCATCCAACGCGATACTTGGGTTGATGTTAAGTTTGGTCGAAGAGTTGCTAATTTAATCATATTCTGACCACCCTATTGATGCTTCCAGTTGTTTGACTATTATTAGTATATGTAGGAGTCGACGCAGAAGCAGATGGGGTAGAGGCAGTTTGAACTGCTGCTGTGCTTGATGTAGATGTCGTGCTGGTGCTAGCAGTAAGACTTTCTTCACCAATGTATAAAGAGTATTCTCTTCCAGTTAAGGGATGTGTTAATACCGTTTTATCTGTTCTTGATACTTTGCCATCAAGGGGTATGGCGACTACCCAAGGATTAGTAAACGCATAACCAGTTATCCACAGGTGGGTACTTGTAATTTTTGATTTTGTTCCGCCGACGTTACTTTCGCTGGCTGTTGCGATATATCGAGTCCACATCAGAGAACCATCAGAAGAATTTATTTTAGCCACAAAAGTGTGTGTTCCTCCTGTGCTATATCTATAACTTTTGGCAATGTTCGCAGCGTTTGTTCCTGTGTTTGTTGTGTAACCAACAACATATAAATTATTACTTGAATCTATAACCATTGACCGAGGATACCAAGGCTGGCTTGAATTACCATTATCATATTTTACTTTCCATTGAACCGTTCCCGAAGAATTAGTTTTTACAACCATAAATCCTTTATTAGCATTTGTTGTGGCATCGCTTATGTAGTTCGCCATATAAACATTGCTAGAACTATCTACACAAAGTCTTTGTCCTGTTGAATGATAGCCATTCAATATAGATAAATACCACTGACGGGTTCCTGAAGAATTTACTTTGATGATGTCGATAGTCGGCGTTCCAGATGTTTTGGTACAAGCCCAAATAACATTCGTGCCATCAAATATGGCGCTTTGAGGATATGAAGTATTACCTGAAACTGGGTCTTGTTGATAATTTTCCCAAACTATACTGTGAGAATGACTGTAAACCCCAACACCACTAAAATAAGTAGCGGTATTGTTGTTATATCCAGAAAATGCTTTTACATAATTTGTAGAATTTGTTTCAATTTGATAGCCATAGTTTCCTGACGCACCATGTCGATATTTATATTGTGAGACAATGGCACCAGTAGAGCCTGAAAGCCGTACAATCGAAGTATCTGTAGTTGTATCATCTGTGCCAACAACAAAAACTTCATCTGAAGATGGCTCATATTTCATAGTGCTAATAGAGAAACCAGAAAGTCCTCTACTCCATACAATTCCCGTTGGGGTAAATTTGATAACTTCCTGATTTGGAGATGAATTGCTCCATATAAAAATGTTGCCCGATGAATCTGTATCTATACCTTGGGCATAATTATTATATGAAGTATTTTGTCCGTGTATGCCAATAATATATCCATCATTATGAAATGCTGTTTTTTGACTTGGCACGACAAGATTTCCACCAACTTGTATACTCGCGTTGGCAGAACTCAGGAGTCCGTGTTTTCCTACTTGAAACACCGTGATTCTCCTCTTATGTAGTCGCTACGCGGTTTACATATCCGTGAATAGTAACAACATTTGTAGTACCCGCATAAGCAGCAAGCACTAAAGAGTTCCGAAGAACTAGGTCTGGTACCACTAAGGTCAATCCGCTTGTTGCTGGAATGGATAATTTAATATCATCATCAGGCGTTGAGGTTCCACCCCACTGAAGCGTTAGGTTTACTGCTGATGCTGAAGAATTATAGGCATATACCGTGATGACATCGCAATCTGATGTGCTAGATGTCGCAGTATGGATGGTAGTTCCCGTTGAAGCCGTAGCAACAACCTTAATTCCTCGACCATGAGTTGAACCCGATAGTGGGATTCGGCTTACTGTTGTTGGCATTATTTCTCCTTATGCGAATACCTGTACCGCGAAGGCAAAGGCTTGGTCGTTAGCGGTTGTTCCCGCTGCTGGAGTTGCCCAAGTTGGAACTCCACCTGATACTGTCAAAACTTGGCTTGTTGAGCCAATAGCAAGACGAGCGGGGGTGTTTGCTGACGATGCGTAAATCATATCGCCAGTTGTTGTTGTCAAAGTATTATTGATAACACCTGAAATTGTATTTCCAGTTGCGCTAATTGTTTTATTGGTAAGTGTTTGCGTTCCACTTGTTGTTACAACATCAACGCCACCAGACTGAACTGTTCCGCTACCTTTCGCTACAAGATTCAAAGTGATGTTTGTGTCATCACCAGTAGCAGTAATTGTTGGCTTATTTCCAGTGGCAGCGTTGGTAATAGTTACCTCATTGACCGCTGAAGCCACCGTTGCGGGGAACTTAATAAGTTCATTTCCGTTTGCGTCATCAATTTCGCCAGCAGAGGCAAATTTTGGAGCGGTAAGAGTTTTATTGGATAAAGTCTCCGCGCCCGCGAGCGACGCTAAATCCGCATCGCTTACTGCGGTATTGAATTGGGCAAGCGTTCCTGTGACGGTATTTGTGGCAAGCGAGATACTTTTATTTGTTAAAGTATCTGTTGTTGCTTTTCCAACTAAAGTATCTGTGCTAGTTGGAAGCGTAATTGTTCCAGTATTAGAAATAGTAGAAATTATTGGACTGGTTAAAGTTTTGTTTGTAAGAGTATCTGTTGTATCTCTACCAACCAAGGTAGTTGTTGCGTTAGGTAAAGTTACGGTTCTATCCGCAGTTGGGTCTCCCGCGCTTAAAGTTGTTTCAAAAGCATCAGCAGTTGTTCCTTCAAAAACTATGCTGTCATTGAAGGCAACCTGTAATCCTGCTTGTTGACCCGTAAAAGTCGCATTGTTGATGATTGGCGCTTCGAGGGTTTTATTAGAAAGGGTGGCTGCTGCGGTTGCTGATATACCCGCTGCGCCATTGGTGGTTATTGCCATTATGAAATCTCGCTTCCGAAGGCTTGGAATACTGCGTTGGTATCAGATGCGTATACAGAAATAATATCAGTAGCATCGAGTGTTAACCCAAGTGTGTACGCAGCAACAGAATTAGCGCCTAGTGAAGCGTCATAAACAATATAGTGTTTGTTCGCAATGGATTCACCATTAGGTCGAACTGCTACACGATAAGTGATAGCCGAGCCAGAAATGTTCGCAACGGTGAGAGTCGAGACAACTGTTTCCTTAGACGCTGGAACGGTATAAAGGGTTGTCAGGGTCGTCGCGCTAGGGTTAGACTGCCCTAGAACTTTATACGCTGTTGCCATGAGGTTATCCTCCGATGAGAAGCAATGGGTTTATTGTACCCGACGCGAAATTTTGCGCCGAGGTAGCCGAGTTTGATGCTGATGTTTCATAACCTTCGGCCTCGGTAACGAAATCTGATATGTCTGAACCCGTCAACTGATAGGTGGCAGACGCTAAAGCGGTGTAGGTAGCAAAAGCAGTATCTACTGCCGTGTAGGTAGCATATTGCGCTTTTATGTACCAATACTTGCCAGAGGCAAGAATGACATTGGATGTTTGATTGATGCGTGTATCGAGGACATCAATATCATCCTCTAAGGCGTTCCAAGTTGTTTCATCAATCAACTGGACAAAGTTTTCATCCAGCGTAGGGGTCGGACTAATATCGGCTAGGTCGAGTGTGCCAGCCCCGTCGTAAGGAAGGCTGATGGTGTAGGTGCGACCCCCAGGGAATGATTCTTCAACGGTGTAGGTAAAAGGATTAGGAACAATATCTGGGTCGTTGGTAGCGGGTAGGGCAACAGAAAAGGCACCTGAACTCAAAGCAACTACAACTGAGGATGGGGCAACCATCTGGTTGTCGGTTCCATTCCTGAGAACCTCATTTAAGGTAAACCGAATCTGCCCTTCAATCGGGTTTCCTTCATAATCAACATAACTACCCGTGACATTGACGGTTGTAAGACTAGGAGCCAGGGCCATTAGCCACCTACCAAAAAGAGGATATTAAACTTTTCGTCTAGCAACTCTTCGGCTGTATTTTTTGAAGTTTGAGCATTAGTCGTCGCCGATTCTAAGTCATCTGTGTATGGCTCGGCAGCGTCAGTGGTTACTTCTAGTGCGGTCATAAGCGCTGCGTAGGTAGTGTGTTGGGCTATGGGTACATACGGCTCTGCCATTTAGACTCCCATCAACATCAACATACGAACGGTGTATTTACTTAATTCTGAAGAGGCGTTACTCGCCTGTGTTGCGTAAGTGCTGGCATCGCTGGCGTAATCCTCAGCATCTACCACAATCACTCTGATGGCCTCAGCATCGTTGTAGCGGGTCAATAGAGCCTGGTATTGGTCAGTAGTGACATAAGAGGCTGCCTCGACGGAATCGACTGCTGGAAGCAAGTCTGCGAGGTTTTGAGTGGTTCCCGCTACGGATAAAGGTAAAGCAATTTGAAAGGTGCGACCACCCGTAAAGTTTTCAACTACTGTATAAATAAAAGGCTGTGGCGTGACATCTGTATCAGAGGTCACTGGGAGGGTAATCGTGAAAGAACCCGTCGCATCTAAGGTTTCTACAATCGTGGTCGGAATAATAACCACATTAAGGGTGGTCTCTTTGAGAATGGTCTGTGGTTCAAAAGAGATAGAACCAGAAACGGGATTCCCTACAAGGTCAACATAGGTTCCGATGACGGTACAAGTAGAAAGCGATGCGGGTAAAGCCATTTATCAAGTTCCTTGACGAATGATATTTACTGTTTGCGTTCCCGATGCTACGACTGCGTATAACTTTTCTCCACCCTGTAATTCGACAGAGAAACTGGTGTCTGCTTTGAGAAGAAAACCATAAGAGGTTGTCGTCACACCATCTCCGCCTAAATACACATCAACTCCGCCTGTTGGATTTTGAACATTGATGGTTTGACCATCTTTTCCATCATAATCAGAGGTAAGTTTTGTCGCGGTTGTTCCGACAGAGACCCTTTGGTGCGATACTGACATAAAGACTCCTTTTCGAGAAGGGATGATTCATTTTACCGAATCATCCCAACTCTTATTCTTCTTCTTTAGTTTTTGTTTTTCTCACTTTTGGTTTTGTCTCTTCGGTGCTTTCTTCAATGAAATTAACCTTCACAGGCTCTACTGCTCCTTCAAGGATTTCGATATACCGATTTCTTGCTAATGCTTTCGCGTGTTTCCACCCTTTAACATCAACAATAGTTCCTTGTTGAAGTTTGCGACCTTCAACAACCATAGTTTTGAGAATTTTTGCTTTCATTTTAAGCGGTGGTATCAATCCAGCAATATGAGAAGGTTGCTTCAGCCTGATTGATTGCCCCTGCGGTTGGATTGTAAAGATAGACGGTGACTGTATTCGCTGCCGTTACCGCTGCTCCACAAAAAATCAAATCATCGTTAAGGGTTGATGGTGGATTCACGATAATAATATCGGTTGTAGCAGCACCAGTGAGTGTGAATGTTGTTCCACCACGGGTTGTTGCGTTGATTGAAGCAGGGTCGATTGCTACTGTTCCGAACTCGATACCGTAAACGGTATCGTTATTGCCAACTTGTAGAGCGCCAACCGCTACTTCACCCTTGGAAAGTCTGTTTACTAATGCCATTTATTTTCTCCTAAATGAACGAAGGGGATAGGAATAGACGATTCCTACCCCCTTCTAGTGATTAACTAAGCGACGATGCTTGTCCAGAAGTAACCGAGGTCAGAAGCGATGACTTTGTTATCCCAAGCCATTTCTGCTTCAACACGGTCAGACTTGATGGATTCCATACGGAACTGTGAAGTACCGATGGTTGAACCAAGTCCACCTGAAACACCTGTCCATGAGAAGGTGTAACCTGCGGATGGGGTCAAAAGACCAGGTTGCGGAGCAACATGGGCAAGAAGCGCACCCTTACCGAAAGCGAAACCATAAGCGCCAGTAGCACCCTCATTGTTGGTTGCCTTGACAGCCTTAGCCACCATAACGCGAGGAATGTCGAACATTGCTCCAAGCATATCGGTGGTAATGGTCTGGGCAGAGGTGTATTTGATACGGTCAACAAGGTCTGGGTGATTCTTCAGAGACTTGAAAACTTCGTAACCAAGTACGAGTGTGTTTGCTTCCATTCCAGTGTTGGAAAGAATCTCAGCCTTTCCTGCCTCAATATCAGTGATTGGGTCAGAAGAGGTGTAATCGCTCCATTGCTTTGTCTCACCCGATGAAGGCGCACCAGAAACTCCAGTGACATCATCTGCCCAAACACCAGTGGTGAAGAAGTCAGTGACAAATTGAAGTTCTTTGCGGAGCATCATACGACGGGTAACGAACTCAGTAGCCTCACGAAGAGGATTCAATGGAGCATCTGCGTTAGCAACAGTTTGGTCATCTACATCTTTGTGGAAAGCATAGACATCGCATGAATATGTTCCAGTGGAGATGTTGTAACCGCCACCAGCCGACTCGGTACCAGGCGCTCGGCGTTGAGCCTCATCGCGGAACCAGTCATTCTTGGTGTAAGTGAAGAACTTATCGCTCTTCTTATCGACAGGGATTACTGGGAACACCTTGTCAGCGATAAAGTTATCTTGATTTTGAAGATACGCCACCGAGATATTGGTGAGAATCGCATCGACATGGACTGAATTGATATTTGGTTGTGGCATTTCTAGTTATCCCCCTTAAGACGCTCTGCCTGGATTAGCACAGTTGATTACGGCTGTAACGATGTTTCCATCAGCAGCGGATTCAGTAAGAAGGGTTCCGACGACATACTTTGTGGTGTCAGTTCCAGCGACAAGAGCAACTGCCTTGCCAGCGGAACTTGTACCAACAAGTGCGCCTTCACCAATGGCTGCTCCCGCAACAATTTTTGTTCCGCCGACAACCAGCACTTCTGCTTCTTGTCCTGCGGTTGGAGCATTTTGTAGAACGCCGATTGGAATATCGGTGGCTGCTGCTGCTGCTGCTGCTTGACCTGATGCGTCCAACTTGACGAATGTGTATTGCTTACTGGAAAGGTCGGCTGCTGCTACGAGAGTGACCTTTACCGAGTAATTAGAGATTTCGTATGCCATGTTTTAGGCACCTTTCTTCTCGGATAGGTATTGGCTGTAAAGGTCGGGATTCTTTGTAGCGATGTCTGCGAGCGCTTGCTCAAAAGACTTTGCCACACCCTCTTCGACTGCCGACTTAGCCAATGAGGTCATGCGCTCATAAGCATTGCCCGTTTTGAAGTCTGCGGATTTGCCTATCTCCGCAAAAATTTGTGCTGATTCAGCCTGAGCATTTACTGAAGAAAGAATCTCTTCAACAGATTTTGCTAGGTCTGAATCGTATGAGGTCAGACGACGAAGCGCTGGCCCAACTTTTTCGGCATCGAGGTTTAGATTGCTCCAACCCTTTGCCTTTTCGACTGCCTCAGCATCGGCACGAGCATCCCGTTCTTTTTGAAGTTCGGCTTTTGCTTCATCTGCCTCTTTGCGGAGACTTTCAATCATTTTGACGACTGGCTCTGGAGCGGATTTCATGTAATCCATTGACTCATCCTCTGCCATCATTTCGCCATCTTTTTTCTTTTTCTTGTCCTCTTCGGACATTTTTTCGACGGCTGCCTCTAACTCTTCAATACGAGCCTTGGCGATGGTGAGTTGTTCTTCTACGGATTTTTCGACCTGCTCTTCAGTAGCCTCGGTTGTTTGCTCCATAGTGGAGTCCTCCTCGGTGAGCGTTTCGTCTAAGACTCTCTGAACTTCAGATTCATCGGCTGATTTCATAACCAACCAACCTTCGTGTAAGTGTGCGGGGTGGTCGACCCCGCTTGTTTCTTCAATGGCGAGATTCACCATTTTGCGAGTACGACCTGCCAATGTCACTCCTAACGAAAGAGGTGCTAACTGAGCATAGGGCTGGAATTAGCGAATCCTCGGGTCTTGACAATGTAGAGAATACCATAAGGGCGTTTAGTGGCTTTTTACTGACTTAATACTTTTGTCTTAGATATGGCTTGTATCAAGTCATTACAGACCCACATTGAGAAGGGATTATCGTTTGCCCAGAATCTCGCAAGCCTAAAATAGTAATCATCATTATCAATTTTTGACCAAACAAAAAAGGCATACCCGTTATTGGGTAGATATACGGATAGCCCTGCGAATCCAGGGGGAGTATTTACCCGATTAGCGGTCAGCCCCATATTCCAGAGAACAGCCAAAACATCATCAAGGATGTTCATATCGGGTTTCACTAATCTCCGTATTCGCCCTCTGAATCGTCTTTTAGTGGTTTCTTCTGACGATTGTTCTTTGGTTCAATATCATTTTCACCCTCCGAGTCATCCTCATCAAAAGAATTCCAAGTTCCGTGAGCCTTTTGGTCGTGTTGATTCCCTAGATGCTTGGATACCCGCCGTAGGGTAGAAGCCTTATGCCCCACAAGTGTTTCAGTCTCTTCGCCATCTTTGAAAATTCTAATAAGAACTGCGGGGTCATCCTCGGTAGCATTTACTTTGAATGAGGATTCAGGAATTCCTAAAACACCTTCCCGCATAATGTGTTCGATGCGACCCTGCGCTTGACCGCCTGATGAATTCCAACTGACCATATCGCCATTTTTAAGTTTGCTTGCTTTTTCCATGACAATCGCTTGCTCTCTCATTGCCTTTGTCACGATTGATTTAGCATAGCCCGTCAATCCCTTAATACCCTTTTTGGCTACCTCTTCTTTAATCATTAGGTATTCCATCTCACCTAAAGACTTCATAGAAGATTTACGAAGTTGTTCAAGAATGGCGTTATCTTTCTTCATTTTTATCTTTCTTCTTTGAAGGTTTCATAATTGTATCGACATGGACATCTGACACACCTGGTTCGCTTTTTTCCATATCGACATAAAGGCGTTCTGCTTTACCACCAATGGAATAACCTAAGATTTTTCCATTCTTGACATCTTCCCAAGCCCAAGGCTCCCAGATAACGCCCAGAAAAACTGTGTTCGGTGGATAGGTGTGATTGATAGGTATGCCACTTGGAGTTTGGATGGGAACGGTCAACTCATAGGGAAAGGTCATTACTTCTACCCATTCGCCCGCTACAACATCTCGATTGTGCTGGAGACGAATTCGGCGGTCATTGCTGCGAACATATTCCCAAACTGCTCTTTGTAATTCTTCCGCATCTGTCCACTCGTTATGAGCGTCTACTCTATCGGGAATATACATTGCTCCCAATGTATATCTCTTTGCGCCTTCAGATTTAGAGACTTCATAATTTCCAACTTTTCGCGCAACCTGCTTTTCTACTTCAGCATATTGGTTTTCAAAAATCTCTATCAAATCGTCGTATTCGGTACCTACCCATTCATTTACGGGAGACATCATCGTGCCTTCAGGTGCGGTAGCAACTTGTTCTTGGATTCTTAAAAAATGCTCCTCGTGTTCTTTTGAAAGACCAGAATCTTCAAAAGACTTACCCATGACGACAAGCGAAAAGATTGCGTTAGCCATATCAGCAGAAAGCATTATTCGTTTCCTTTCGCCAAGAAGTCGTTCCATAGACCTGAATTTTGAACACTAAACTCATTGCCCGCGCCACTTCCGATAAGGGTGGGTGAAGTGCCTGTGTTATCCCATAGTGAGACGCTATCGAATAAATTACCCTCAATCGCCTGTCGTAGAGTATTGGATACATCGCGGTGTGTGCTTCTTACGACATCTTCTGGCACATATCGCTTAGTTTCCCCTAGCGCTCTTTGAACACTTCTTTCCCAGGCCATATTGGTAGGAATCGTGACATAAATGCCATTTACCTTATATCCCGCTAGACGCGCTTCATTGACCTTATCGGAAAGTTTCTGAATTTTGGAGTCACCAGTTCCATCTAACACAATGTCTTGATTTTGTTTAATAGCAACTCGCTGGACAACCCTTGCGAGAATAGACGATTCCTCGTGAGAGAAACGAGCAGCATTAAAGAAATCGGCATCATTTCCCTCGCGCATACGCGGGTTTTCTGGCAACATCTCTTTAATATCGTCGGCGTTAATTTGAACTGCTTTAGTCTTATCTGGAACGCCCACCGCACCTGATTTAATCAAACTTGATTTACCTGATGCTGGCCCTCCACCCAACATATAAAAAGTCGGGTTGGATGATTGAGGAACATTACCCGTCACCTTTTTAATAATTTGTTGATGTAGGTAAGCGCGTTCATCCGATAGTTTGTAACCGCCTTGTCCATCAGAGACTAGATGATGCCAGAGTGAATCTTCTGGGGTAAATGTTTTGTCTTTGAAAGAAACGGACTCTGGTATTCCTGCTTTATATCCACCCGTTGCGTCGGGATTGACAACTCGGCCTTCTGAATCTTTATTGAGGGCAGGAATTTTTCCACTCGCAATAAGGTCTGCTCGTGAACCAGCCCATGAACCGTGGCTGGCTTGGTCATGTTGACCTTGAAGATGTTTCCAAACAAATAAAGATTTCTTTGCTGGTTCTTTGGCATCAATGGCTTGCGATTCAAAACCCTTGGCTTTTGCCCATTCGAGCGACGCATCAAGAGCCTCTTTCGCATTAAGGTCGATTCGATAAATAGGTAATTTGGCTCCACCATCAAAAAAATGTGCTACGGAGGCACCCCAAGTGTGATGACCGTCAATTACATAACCATCTTTAGACACTAAAATTCGGTCTTTTTCTGGGATACGACCCTTTTCATCCCCGTCATCATTTGTTTTTCTTGTTTTTTCATAAATCGCACCAACTCGGGAACCTGAAATTTCTTTTTGGATGGGTTTTAATTTTGTTGGGTCAACTTTTTCTTTTGAAACGCTAATGCCTTCCTTCGATAAGTCTTTCAGAAAATCTGGTCTTGCTTTGTCGGGAATTTGGGGCATATCTTTTCTAGCGATACCCATGCCTTCGCCACCAAAGAGCAAAGAGCCTTTAACTCGTAATTCTGTAATATCGGGATGGTCGGTTCTTTGTCTCATCCCCATAAAGAGCGCTGAAATGTTTTCTGGCTCTACCTCGGGCTGTTCGCCATTAAGAATCTTTTCGGCAATATCTTTTGCCCAACTGCCATGCGTTTTTTGGTCATGCCCACCAGGATTGTGTTTTTCTACTTCCCTCTCGGCTCGGGCAACCATTGACTCGGCCCACGCAAAGCCAGCGTCGCCACCCCACGCATCCCACGCGACCCTGCCTGGTGAGGGAAATCCTTTTTCGCCCTGCGAAAATCCGAGGGCGTTTTTATCGACCTCGTGGCGCGAGAAGAACGACTTCATTCTCTTTAGCGTTTCTAGGGAGACGGCTTCGCCCGATGCCAGTTGTTCCGCTCGGCGACGACCAACAGAGGTGAACCCTGAACCCGCCTTACCCTCTGCTATCCAGTCTAAGGCCCGCCTAGCAGCGCTTCTGACCGCTTTGGGGGGCGTGTTATCAGCCTTGCTGAAAGAATGAATCTGTCGAAGGCGTTGCTTGGCTTCCTCTTCTGTATCGTAAGTGCCAAACGGTCTAGTGCCTGTTTTGTCGTAAACAGTCCATTTACCCTTTTCCTGCCGAATTTCTTTGTTGACTGATTCTTCGGCGATTGGTTCGACCCGCATCTCGTAACCGTTAATGGTGAGAACGACTCGAACATCTCCCACATTGGATTCAGTCTTAGCAAGGAAAGACTCCGATAACCCCTCTGGCAAACTCAAACCAAGGGCAGTCAGGTCAGCATTTTTGATTAGGTCGACTTGTATCTCGTAGTTATTCCAGTCATCCTGTGGCTGCTCCACTCCACGCCTTGCCATCTCTACAAGTACGAGGTGATGAAGTTCTAGCGTCGCGGGATTTGGCTGAGATTTATGTAGGCGCTCATGTAGGCTCGATAATTGAGAGCCTTGTAATTCGATGAGTTTTGAAGAAATTTCCGCCATCTTCTAATACTACAATATAAATATAAAACTGGGATTTATTTTATTCTACTGGAGTATAATCTAAAGACTTATCCTTCTTTGCGACAAGGGCAACAAAGGCATCTTCATCTTCCGTACTTGCTAGATATTCGTCTTGGAAATCGCCCTTGGGATTCCATTCACGATAAGCCTCGGCTATCGCCTTTAGTTTCTCTGCTCGTGAACTCATGCTTGTCCTCCCTGGGGTGCTGGTCTCTCTCGTGCGGTTCCATCATAGACCAATCCATCTCCATCTCGGTCTATTGGCCCCTCAACAACGGTTCTTCCCTCTGGGGTAAGGACTTTCTCGTAATGGAGCCGTAATCCAGCCATGACGGTTTTACCATCCCACTCGGTACCATCTGAAGTTTTTTGCCTACTCCCATAACCCAACATAGCAAATTCATAAGGTGTGGGAACATCACTATTTCTCAAAGATTTAGGTCGCTCAAAATCATTTATGATGTCTGTCTTACCATCATAAATTGGGTTATTGACAGCGCGACCCATTACTTCATTGAAATCAGAAACAAATTTATCTCTTTGCGTAAAATCTGGTCTATCATCGGCAGTAACTACACGATTTAATGCTTGTTCCGTCAAAAACCTAGCGTGTTCTCGGGCATTGATGGTGATACTTCTTAAATCTTCATCAAGGTTATCGGGAGACCAGTCATATCCCATACGCGCCCAGTGCCTTGCTCCATCCCAAGCGGTTCCTACCACAATTTTATCTATCCCTGCCTGTGTTGCCCAATCTTCGCTTCTATCAACAAAAACTTTACCGAATCCAGTACCACGATATTCTTCCATAAGTCTAAAATAATCGTGTTCTTGAATTACTTCACCATTTTCTCCAATAGTCCAACTCCGCACAAAGCCTGGCCCTTCGCTTACCACCTCGCCATCTTCATTGTAGACCTGACCTTGAATCAATAACCTGCCACCTTCAATTCCTATATCTTCAACTTCACTTCTCAGGGTAACTTCATTGCCATTTACATCTTTACCCGTGTGTTCAACATTGTAAACTTCTTCAAAGAAACTTTGTAATCCTTCAACAGAATCTACTTCCACTTCATTGAGTTCTCGATATTGTTCAAGAATTCTCTCTCGATTCGCGTTGATATATTCTTCTCGCGCCAGAGGGTAAGAATCCTCAACTAAATTATTAAAAAAAGCAGTTTGTTCTTCTAAATATTTGCCAAGATTTTCTTCTTGTAACTTTTTATTTTCTTCTTCTGCTTCCCAGTCAGCCATGGCATCACTTTGATTTACCCAATCAATAGCAATTTCTCGAATCTGTTCATAATCATACGAATCATTATCAACCATCATATTTAATTCGTCATCTGGTGGGTCTGCGAGTTTGGAAGCGTTACCCTCTAAGGCATTGATGATGTCTTGTTTGGCTGGCCCTATATCTTGAACTTCAGACAATCTTTGGGCCATTTCCTCTGGATAACCTCGTTCTGCCCAACTGCCATGCGTGGCTTGGTCGTGTTGACCTGGAAGGTGCTTAATTACTGGAATGAGACCCGCTTGGAACTTAATAATAAGGGGCTTTTGATATTTTCTGTTTTTAGTGAACGAGGTGGGAACTTTCCAATAGGTTGATGGCAACAAGGCAACCTTTTGTTCAGCGAACTGCTTACCACGATTGTTAAAGAAAGAATTCTGACCTCGTGTTTCTGTGGTTAACGCTGCCCTAGCATTTTCGGTAAACATTTGTGAGTGATGTACCCAAGCAGCCTCTTCGCCATCTTGTCCGAATCCTCGACCAGTCGCAGCGTGTCCAAAGAAATCATGGACAGCGCGAAACTTATTATTTTGCTCATCTGAAAATAGGGGATGCGCTCCCGTGGTTTCGGTTTGTAAAACTTTTAATCGGCCTTGACTTACATCCGCAAACATTTCTTTGGATGTCTTGTAGGGGTCATCAGGAACAAACTCAACTTTGACCCCTAGGGTCTTGGTCATAAAGTCGTACTGCTCTTCTACTTCTGATGCCAGTGCTTCATATTCGTCAACCGCACTCTTATCAAACTTTGGTAACTCTTCATAGACATCTGCGATTTGTGCTGCGCGTTCTCGGTTTGCCACAACCTTTGTGTAATCAATAGTCTCATCGTGTTTAAGACCCTTTTTGAAACTATATTCCAGTGCGCCATCCCTGGCCGATTTAACGGAATCTTCTGGGTAGCGCGTTCCCGCCCAATTACCGTGTGTTCTTTGGTCATGCTGACCTTCAAGGTGTTTTTGAACTACGGAATAACGCCCTAAGCAGACATGGGGGGTTAGTGATTGCCCTGGATTGCTTCCAGAATCTCGTCGGTAAATTGGTCTAGTTCTTGCTCGGTCATTTCTTTGACTGGCTTTGGTGTCTCTATCATCACGGGCTTTGTTGGTTCGCTCATCGACTTCCTCCTCCATGTAAATATACGAGTCGTTGACAACATCGTATATGGCTTTTTGCTTATTACGAAATCCTGCTTGAACTCCCTCTGACCGCGTATCGTATCGGCGAGAAACATCCAAGTAAAGTTTTCCCTTCTCAACCCAACCGCCGAAAAAGGTACCCCTACCCGTCAGTAACTCTCCATGTTCCTTGATATAACCCTTGATAGTTTGGCGCAGAACATCGCGTGAGACGCTAACCTTGGCCCAATCGTAGATTTTCTCAGCCCCTCTGTCCGAGGCGATATATCCCGTTTTGGGTGAAGTTTTTGTTTGTAAATCTATGCTGAATCCTGGCGTTCTTTTCTGGCTTAATTTATCTATGAGGCTTGTGACCACGGTTTCGCCTGAAGCCCAACTGCCATGGGTTCTTTGGTCGTGTTGTCCAACAAGATGCTTTGCTACCGAGGCGGGGATTATTTTTATATCCTCCATATCGGTGTAGAACTTATCTAAAAGGCTCATGGATTCAACCTCTGGAAAACCGCTACTGTAATTTTCTCTGTATAGTTTGAAGAAATTGGTGGCTCAAAGTATGGTCTTTCTATTTCTTCATAACCCATAAATTTTAATTGTGTATCTCTTGGCAAAATTACTTCTCTTTCGCGTTGCGTTTGACTAGGACTATGACTACTTTGTATTGATTCAAAAAATAAATCGGGCATCAATCCTCTATCTCCGCCTTGTTTTGTCGGAAGAATAACCATAACCGAATCTTTAGATGAAGATATATCTTGTAACATCTCTAGGGTTCTTCGCTCTGTTTTATCTATGATGTTTGCTCGGGTGGTCGAAAGAAAACCCTTATCAACCAATACATCACCCTCATTAAGAGATTCTAAAACCCTATTAGATACAACACGATAAAGATTGTTATACCCGATAACCTTTGGCGCTTCATCAATCACTCTGTCTAAATCAAATATTTTGCGCTTCAAAGATTGTGGATTTTCACCGCTAAGTTCAAATTCACCAAGTTTTCCTCGCAAGAAACCATTCATTGCTTTGTAACCATATTCCACATAATCGGCTACCGTATCGACCAACATAGATGGTGGCGCTTCTATTTCGTATTGTTCCGAATATGCCAGTTCTGCTTTTATCCTATCTTGGTCACTAAAATTGCCAGCCCATGAGCCATGAGTTTTCTGGTCATGCTCACCAGCAAGGTGTTTATCAAATTCTTCATAAACAGCATCCCAATAACCTCTTGCGATTATTGTGGCAACTGATTTCTCGGGATAAATGAAACCAGTCTTTGTTCTTACAGCACCCATTAACTCATTGTTTCGTGTTTGTGTATAAATGACCTCGTTGCCATTTGCTTTACGGTAAAGAATTGTTCCTTGTATCACTTTAATCCTCAACCTTTAATGGCAATACTGGGATATTAACCCCTTTTTTCTCTAAGGCGTTTTGAATACCGTCAATAGTCCATTGATTTATTTTTCCTTCAACTGGAGTTACATAAATCGCTTTAATATCCTTTAATTTGACTCCCCCATACACTTGCGTTTCACCGTAACCCTCTCTTTGGAATCCTCCATGACTGGGAGACATATCATGTTGAAGTCCAGCCATCTCCATTGTTGCGCGGGTATGATTTTCTGTCAAGGGTCTGGCTAGGGCATATCCATCCAAAGAATCAATTACGGTATATGAAGTGCGCTCTCGTACATCATCATTAAGGACTACGCGAACTTCACCATACTGGCTTACCGCGTCATTATTTATATTCCATCTATCTCTGTTATATCCGCTTGTATTTGGTGATGTTCCTTGAATTTGATTTGCCAAATATCCATAAATAGGTCTCTCACTGGCCTTTGTGTCTTGCGTAACTCCCATATAAGCCAGTTCACGAGTTCGTCGAAGATAAGGCTTGTATGCCCCATTGCTTTCCCTAGTTTCAAATTGCGTTTTGAACCTTCCATCCGCAATTACATTCATAAAGTCTTGACCATCAATAGCGATAACTGGAAATGCTGTTTTTAGATTTTCCGCAAAAGTTTTTGCTGTTTTTTCATACTGCTTGAAATATCCCGTTAAAAAAATCCGCTTTCCTTCTTCGGGGAGATACGGTGCTAAGGTTTTTGCCAATTCAAATCTTACTTGTTGATTGGTATTAGTAATGTATATTCCCACGCGGTCTGACATGGCGGTAACAAAATAATCAGCATTTCTGCCAGTCATACCATTTTCTTGTGCTACTTTCGCATAATGAAGTTCTACATCTTCTCTATATGCTGATACATAGCCTTCAGAAATTTTTGTTAGTTTTTCCTTTAATTCGTCATCCATCTTGCCACTTTCTTCGATTTCACCTCTCATTTTTTCTATGTTGAGCGAAGTCAAAGGAGTATCCATGTTATTTCGCGCTAATTGTTCTCCGTATTTGAGCCACACACCAGAACCCCGAGAATCCTCTATGTAATCTGGGGGCATATCTTCACGGCGCGTAGAAGTAATAAATTTCCTATCCACCACAACTCGACGCGAAACAACTGGCTCATTGTGCCTATTTAATTGTGCTTTTTGTAATAATCCAGCGTCACGAAGGTCTTGAAATCCTTCCTCATAGTTTGTTATCTCGTGAGGCAATCCAGTAGCAGCCCAACGACCATGAGTTTTCTGGTCATGCTGACCCGCTAAGTGTTTTAGTGTTGGTTTGAGGTGTGGAGGAAATTTAATTACTACGCTCATCGCGTTCCTCTATCTGGCGGAATCAAGACCATGGTACAACGGCAATGAGGATGAACGAATCCTGGTGTCTCATAGCCAATCGAGAACACGCCATTCCACTCAACTGTTTCTCCATCGAGAGGAGCGCATACTGGACAAGTTCTCTCATCTTGCGCCGTCATCCACATCTTCATCGAAGAGGGGTCAATATAACCAGCGTCAAATGCTTGTTGCCATCCCTCGGCTCTTCCCGCTTGCTCTGCCATATTGATTTCGCTGCGAGCAATCATGGAGGCTCGGGCGCGTAATAATCTATCTGCGTACTTTTCGGCTCTATCGGCAGCCGTGGCCCTTGCCCTTTCCTCAGAAATGCCCATTTTTGTTAATCGGCGAATTTCTTCATTTTCAAATTTTATTACTGCCTTTGCCCAACGAGGATGTAATCCAACTATGTTTTTAATTCTTTTAGCGGTAGTTCGATAATCAATTTGTTGGGTAAAAGCCTCGGTAATGATGTCTTGAATTGCTCTCCTTGTTAAGCCATCAATACTGGTCACTAATTGACCAGCCCGACGGGAAGCATAAGCAACAGAATTAGGATTGGTCTTATCGAAAGAAAGAGTGAACTCTGCTGTTGGCGGATTGGGGCTTGCCCATGCTGGTATCGGGGTGAAATCCATATTAGCCATGGGCTTTGGGTTTAATATCTCTACTTTTGAAGGAAGGAAAACGGGCAAAGCAATTTTGTTACCTAATTCTTTTATTCTTTCTACTGCGTCAACTCCACCAACTTCAATGGCTGACAATAATTGCGTCTCCACTTTTTTGCCTTCAGAATAAATGGTGATGGCATCTAAAAGTCGTCGCAAAGAATCTGGGTCAAGCGCTCCGATAATCTTTGCTAAACGCTCAACAGATATTTTGTTGCTTGCCTTTTTAATTGCGTCATACAGAGAACGCGCTAATGCTGCCTCTGATGGTGTAAGTGGGTTACGAGAACCATTGGAATCGGAGCCATTGGATATAGCCATTTACTACTCCAAATCGCCGTCTAGCGGTTCCTGTCCTTCAGGTATCTCTAACTCTTCTTCTTCTGGTTCTTCTTGTACGACTTCATCCTTCATCTCTAAAGGTTCTGGCATATCAGGCATACCAAAGCCTTCGGAATCATGTTCGGCTGGTGGTAAACCTGCCATCTCGCGTAAATAATCTTCCAACTTGGGGTCTGGAACAAGAACGCCCGATTGAGCCAACTGAGAAACAAAATTCGATATTTCTGTTAGGTCAATATGGCTAACCTCGCCGTAAGTGAGGTATGGCAAACGAGATGTATCCATGCCATTTAATTTAAGAAGGCGTGGAATTGCGTATTGATTCATTACTTCGGCGATATTCTTCGCAATAGAATCAACGGCCATTGACCATAAATCCATCTTTGACGCACCAAGCGCATAAGAGCCAACTCGGTCAGAACCCAAAAGAATAAAGTCGGAAAGAATAGACATAGACATTCTTTGGTCATAGCGCTGAATAATCTTGTCTGTGTCGAACTGACGGCTTCCCCCAGAGGACATCAATACGAGGTCAAACATCTTGTGACCCTGCTCGTCGTACATCGACGGCATGATGATTCCCTCTTGTTCATTGCGCTTGATACTTGTCACGATAGATTGAATCTGGGCCAGAACGGTTGATTGTTCTGCGCTCGCCGAGGAAGATAAATACTCAGGTGGTACATAGGCAACTGGCAAGCCCGCTAAATCGCGCTCAACACCGATGGCTTCAATCTCTTCAATACGACGCTTGAAATACCAAGGGCGATACGCATTGCGAAGGATGGAGCGACCTTCTGGGTTATTTTTTTGAATAGAGGTACGGAATAATAAAGACTTCTCAATCGGGATGGTATGGATTCCACCTGTTGATGGGTCAACTTGAACCATCGCTTGAATTCCACCATCTTCATCTAATTCCCAACGGAAGAGCGTTTCCTGAGCGCGGATTGGCATTTTGCGCCATCCGATTTTGTTATCGTTAAATTTTGAGCGCTTCTTTGGGTCAGTTGTATCTCCACCTCGAACTTTGTAAACAATCTCGTGGTAGGAAAAACCAAATATCAACATAGAAAGAATTTGAGTAAGGGTGGCATCCCATGAATCACTCATATCGTGTAAACATGATTCGACAAATTGAGCGACTTCTTTATCCTCTGGAGTAATATCACCATCCGAGGAATCATCAGAATATGGGTCAACTCGCCATTCGAGACGAGTAATTATTTTCTCAATCGCAAACAGCATCGACCCGATAGTTGGGTCATTGTCTGCCATCTCTCGATAGGTCTTGAAACCGCGCTGACCGCGAAGGTTGATAACAAATTCTTCAAAGACCGTTCCGCCCGAGCGTCGGAGTCCTGTTGAGCCTAACTCTTGTAAGTCGGGTTTCTTTACCATTTCGCCCCTTACTCCTTGGTCATCAAACCAACGAGAATACTAATCGCTTGGTTCTCGTCAAACCCTGCGTTCTTCAACTCCGTGAACAACTCATGGCTTTGAACGGCAAAGACCCTGAGAGGCGATACATCAACGCCAATGGTCGATGAATCGTCGTTCATTAGGACATTGTAGCGTTTAGGGCTTTTGTCCTTTTATTCTCCGTCTAAGACCAATTCTTTTGAATTGAGGCGAAGGTTAGCGACCTTCAGGGCTAGGTCACGAGCAAGTTCTCTGGTACCCGCTTTACCGTAGCGACGCTCTTCAAGGATATTACCTAATTCATCAAAGTGGCGATAATAGATACTGAAAGGACATGAATCATTATCTATCTCCATCTCAATAGCAATGAATTCATTTTTATCAATTCTCATTGAGATAAACGGCAAACCTTCAGGATTAACTACAAGTTTAGCGTTTGGCAACTTCTCAACAAAGAAATTAGTCCAAGCCATTTTTTCCCCTTTCGGATGAAAATTTCTAACCCCTATCATACCCTATTGGGGTTAAAAAGGTGGGATGTCGCTCCATGGGTCGTCATTCTCTTTGGTCGATTCGTTCCTTTGGACAACATCTCCAATAGATACGCTGTGTCGCTTTAGGTCGACTCCCACGCTGAAAGCGGTTACTTCCATTCGAGACTTGCGCTCTCCCGAATTTTTATCCTCCCATGAGGTTTGGATAGCGGAGCCATGAACTACTACCCCCACACCCTTTCGTAAGGAATCTGCGACATTCTCGGCAAGTCGATTCCAACACTTGATTGTCCAGGGCGTGATGTCACTGGATTCCCATGTGCCATCGGGTTTTTTGACCGACTTAGACGAAATGACAGTAAAGACCGCTACCGCTTTTCCGTTATTTGTGAATTTCAATTCTGGGTCTTGGGCTAGATTGCCAACGATGGTTAGCGTGGTCATATTTTTATCCTCTCGGGTATTACTGGTACTGGAATGATGTTATTTGTCTTTCTGATTCTGTTGCGCTCTAGCATTGAAGTTCCGCCCCAGATTCCCAAAACACGATTCTTCAATGCGTAATCCAAACAATCTATCCGATACTCACAGCGCTGACAAATTCGTATCGCTGCTTGATGGTTGCCATCCCATTCTCGTAATTCAGGAAAAAAATAATCTGTCTCCATCCCCTCACAATTAGGATTGATAAATTCCCAAGGTTTCCGCATCCGTACTATCCTCTCGCTCAGCACTGACAATCAGTTTATGTGGGGAATTGGCATCTAACCTAGCCAAAATTTTTCCGTTGCGCCAGACTTTTCCCGAGGCAACTCCATCAAAAAAAGATTTCGCTGGCAATACAGTTTCATCACATTTATCCCAAAGCGGGCATCGCGCACAATAATTCAGTGCTGGTTGCGCTAAATCTAATTGGAATTGGTCAAAGAGCCAGGGGTCAGCGCTTGAACACGGCGCTTGTGCCACAAACTCTAGTAATTCCATGACGGAAATACTACTCGGGTTTATCTGAATCCAGCGGAAATCTCTCGCGTGTTGCGTCAGCAAATCTTTCAAGAATTAAAGCCTTCAATAATTCTTCGCGTGATTCAGGACTCTTCTTCCTCGTCGTTGAGGTGTTCTCTCTCAAATTCTTTGAGGGCGTGTTGGAGTAAGCCATATTGCCTCCATTCTGGTTGCTCACTATCAGCGAGAAGTAAAGTCCAATAGTTCTTTTCTCCACCAAACCATTCGGAGATTAAAACCCAACTCGTACAAATCGCTGGTTCAGGAAACGCTATCCGCCCAATCTCGGCAAGCGCATGGTCAATGGGGGTGGATTCGTTCTTTGGTTCCATCCCCCCACCCTAGTACCAGCGGTTGCCTTGATGGTGCCAAAAGTTCCATGCCCCACAGGGCGTGTCGTAGCGATGGGCGATATACGAAAGACCCCATCGAATTTGGCCCTGCGGGTCTGCCATAAAGTCTTTAATCTCTTCTGGTGAATTGCGACTCATGTGCCGTTGAGGAACGCCATAATCATCAGTCGGGTCATAAACTGATTCGTGATTCCAGGCTGACTCCTTACCCCATAAACGATTTAAGCAAGTCCATTGCTCGGGGGTATCCCATCCATATTCGTCTAAAAGACCTTTGGCGTACTTGCGGAGGGTTTGAGGATTCCAGTCAATTATCTCCTCGCGTACTTCATCCTTTTTATTGTTGATAACACTCAGCGCCTCGGCTGGCTGGTCTGGCGGAATGTGTAAAGGATTCGCTGCTAAGAGTAAGAGGGTGAATACCGCTACTGGGATATTTCTAAGAATTCGATTTTCATAAAACTTCATCCATTCTCCTTGTTAGGGAGTGACCGCTGCTAAAGCCCGACTGGGGAATCGTCGTTGAGCGGTGGTGGTCTCCAATCCACCTGTCACTTGGTTTTCGCGTTCTTGGCTTAGAAGAACCTTTCGACTCAATCTGGCTGGATGCCATGTAATAAAGGTATCAGATTTTGATTCAGATTCAAGGTCAGTCGGGTGGGGGTGCTACAAGTAGCGCCATGAGAGAGGATGCGCGACGAGCAAACGACCCCACCCGATATGGGTACCACTTATAGGGTACCAGTCAACCCTATTGATTATGCGACGAAAGGGTAAGGCGCGTCACCAATAGGGTCGAGGTACTTAGATTACCGCAATGTGCTTCACCCACCAGTAGCGCACAATGAAACTGGTGGGTGAATCTTTATTCGTTAATCGAGTCTGCTCTGTACGGATGCTTCAATACCGTACTTGGCGAGAACATCAACGAAGGCTCGCGCTTCCGCTTCCTTCTTATCGATACTCTGCCCGCCCGAGCGCATCGAGACTTCGTAGCCACCGTAGTAGCCCTTGTGTCCGACACCTATTTTCTTTAGGTAGGTGACGAATGGGCCTCGCGCTGGCGAGATATTGACCCACGCGAATCCGCATAAACCTTCCATGATGTAGGTCGGTTGCTTGAAGTCGATTTCATCGCTAAGACCCACCGCTGTACCCACGAGGAACTTTGGTGGCTTGGTGTAAAGGCTGGCGACTTTGCCCGCTTCACACGCCTCTGCGTAAATCGCAGCGCACTCTTTGGGAGTGAGTTTTGGCTGAGTTTTCTTGACTGCCGTTGCTGTCATTTTTAGTCCTCCTCTCAGGACACTTCCATTGTAACCTACTCGGGTTGTATATTCAAATTGAATCGCGCCCTATCGGACTTTTCTTCCTCGCGGGTCATTGCCACCCGTCGACGGATTCGCTTCAACTCTTGCTCTGGGATAACCCATTGAGGCTCCCTGCGCCCAAATAAGCGCCTCAGTAGCCCCCTCATTAGCGCTCCCAAGGCAACACGATGGAGCCAACCTCTATGCCCCCCACAATCCCAAACGCTAAAAAGAAAGTTAGGACAATTAGGACATCAATTAAACGCTCTCCGCGTCGGGTCAATCTCAGATTTTCTCTCTCTAGCCAGCGGTTAATCATCATTTACCTCCTCATAGGGTTTGAGAATGTCGAAGGTCGTAATTGCTATGTCGACGACCTCAACTCTGACGGTATTCGCCTCAATCATGTGTACGACAACCGCACAACGGTGATGGGGAACTTTAGTTAAATCCGATTGATGGTTCGCAATCAAAATTGATATAGGCATCTGAAGTGAATCATCAATATCGGAAAGATATTCGGATGGAAATTTTGCTTCAAAATTAAATTGCTCGGCCTCGGATACGAGAACAGCCAAGCCTTTTGATTTAATTTGTTTTTTCATCCGTTCTCCTTCACTAGACCAAGTGTGAACATGGCGACATCTTTCTCACATTCTTGACAGAGAAGTTGATTCTTCACCATGACAAGTCGATAAGGTAAACCGCATCGATAACATTTCATACGCTCTCTGATTCCTCTCTCGATTGTTGAACCGCCTCCTCTATCTGTTCTCGTGGGAATACGAAACACGATAGGGCTGACGGTGGTATCTCTTTAGAAAGGTACACGAAACTCGTCGCATTTCCGAAGAATGACGCGCTGTGGTCTGTGCCTTCTTCCCAGAGTGTCGCATCGGTCTTGGAGGTATCAATCTCCCACACATAAATAGAATCGTGGGCGACTACTTCCATTTTTGTTTGCCCATTCTCACGGGAGATATGAGCGTGGTCGAGAAGTCTGAACCACATAAAAGTCAGCGCCCCTGCGATAGAACCAGATGCGTAAATTTCTCCCAAGTTTGAACGCAAACCCTCTTCGCTTATATTGAAGGTCGCGCACTCGGGCGCTGCGTGATACAACTTCTTTGGTATTTTTTTCACCTTAGACCCCCTTCACTTTGTCGTCGTATGGATTACCCGCTCTGAATTCGACGGGAACCTCTTTGATACATTCTGAGCCGACTGGGAACCAACCCATGAAACCGCCGTCTTGCGCCAACTCGTAATCTTCTGAATGAACGATGAGCGAACCACCGTCACCCACTGCTACACCGTTTGATTTTCCTTGCTTGGAAGTATCTCTTCCACAGAAAACACACTGTAAAAAGGCATGACCACCTTTGCTATTTTTTTCTTGATACTTTGGCCCGAATAAACTCTCGGTGTAAAAGGCGCGATAGGTAGTACCTGTCTCGCTATTTAATCCAGTAGTAATTTGTGATGTCATTTGTTGCTCCTCTCTCATTTACAACCCCAGTTTAGACGAAATCCGCGCAATATACAATATGTAGTAATCGTGTCCTGCGTGACCCCGTGGATTTGGGTCAATTTGAGGCTTTTGCGTATTTTGGCTGTTTTAAGCCTTTCCTCCTTCTGGGCTTTAATTCCTTTATTGGAGGCTGAGGCGGTAGATACCGTGGTCAACGGCTCCTTCTCGCCCAATGGTGGGGGATGGATGGGTGCCAGATATAGCGGGGTCGGCAACGGGGCCTGTCAGGGTGGGAAACCTAATGTCGGAACCTGGGATAATCAAAACGGTTTATTTTTTTCCTACGCTCCAAATACTGTTACCCAAGAAATTATTATTTCTCAACCCGCTACGGTGCTATTGACCTACACCGCGCAAAATAGAGGTGACAATGCGGGCGCGATTGCCCAAGTAAATTTTTCTGATAGCAATGAATTAGTTACTTCTGGTCAATGGTCGCCACCGACAACTTTGACCGAATATGGAATGAGCATTACAACAACCCAGGTGGATGAAAGTATTTTGATTGCGATTTATGGATACGACAATCGTGGATGGGCTGGATGTTATGGAACTATTTTCAAAAATGTTTCGCTGACGATTACTTTTTCCAATTTATCCAACGATAACAATTCTCAACCCGCGAGTGAGCCTTCACCTGTTCCTTCTCCCACTCCCACTCCAACGCCTGAACCTTCGCCTTCGCCGACTGTAATTCCTCTTCCAGAGCCGTCACCTTCTGCCTCGCCGACTCCAGAACCTTCCGTGATTCCCGAGCCAATTCCCTCAAATTCTCCGACTCCAGAACCTCAACCTTCTCCTCTAGCCTCACCAGAGGCGAATCCTCCAACACCCCCACCATTGGAACCATCACCAGGGCCGACTCCAAGCCCTTCACCTCAACCAAGTCCGATTCCTCTACCTGAACCGCCCCTGGCACCTGCGCCCGCCATAATTGAACCCATACCCGCGCCATCTAATCCCACCCCGAATCCCGAACCAATTCAGAATCCCGAAGAACCAGACCCAGTGATGGAAGAGATTCCCGACCAGCCATCGTCAACTGAGACTCAGACAGAATCCGATGATGATTCAGAAGAATCCATTCCTGACTCTGAATCTGTTGATGATTCACCATTAAATGATTCCCCTGAATTAGACGACCAAAATACTAATCCCGCGACACCAGCCGATAGTGACGCTAATTCTTCTGATTTTTTGTCAGACGATATTTCAGATACAGACTCGCAACCGCAAGACCCACAATCGCAACCAGCCATAGAATTGAACTCCAACTTGCCATCCGATGCTCCTCTCGATGATGAGGAAGAGCCTACTACTAATAAGAATACCAACCGCCTTGTGAACGGGGGTGTCGAGATTTTTGGAACCGCAACCCAACCCCAAGTAATCGGAGAAGATGGCCGACTCACGCCTCCTCCGCCTCCACCTGGCTCTGGTCTCCCTATCGACCCAGAGGCAATCACCGTGGCGGAAACTTTTATTGGGCAACCTGGTGGCATGGCACTGAATTCTCCCGATATTGCCAAGGAGATGATTTATGAACCCGTGGACTTGCCAGACCTATTGGCTGTCGTTCCACTTTTAGGTTCTGGCGTTGAATCTCTCAATAAAGCCTATGTCGCTCTGACCAATATCGGCGTTGACCTTGACCCATTAACACGAAAGAAGGCAAAGAAAATTATTTTGACTGCGATTATTGCTCAACAAACGATTGCTACCACATCGCTATCATTGGTGAGGAGGTAAAAATGAAAGCATTTCTCTCTGACTTTCTTGGTCAGGCTTGGACTTTTCTTGGAATGTTCGTCGCCTGGATTGTTCTTACGGGAACCGCCAAGGTCATCGTCGGATATGCGATTATTGCCACGACCCTCATCTGGGCATTAACCTTTCCGCTACGACAATCTCCAGAGAAGAAGAAAAAGAAGGAGACAAAATGAACTGGTTTCATTATTTAGTTTTTTTAATTCCCGCACTTCCAGTTTTTCTTTTGTTGTTGCTTCTGCTTATGGAGCGTATTGAAACCAACCTCGATAAGAGTCGGCCCCTGGACTTTACTGAGACTGATTAAGGCACAATCCCAAGATGTGCGTTTCCTCTAAATATTTCTTGGCTTCTTTTTGAGCCTCTGATTTTGTCGCTGCTCCATTGACAATGGCATTATCAAAATTGTCAGGAACCCAACTCCCGTCGAATTCCACGCAGTCTTTTTTCAAATACGCATCCCAACCCAAATCAATATCGGTGTAATCAAAATACAAAACTGAACAACACTTTTTCATGGTTTCCTCCAATATCCATAAACGCATCGTGTTCCATCTCGGCTTGGGTCATAAGTATCGTGGATTACTCCGTCAATGACCGCGCAGATATGTTTGGAAAGTTTGACCACGATGGTGCCTGATGGCAACTCGCTCTGCTTCAAATGTGTTTGGCAGCCCGACCCAATCTTCATGGTCGGCTCCCAGATAAATCCGTAATGCTCTAAAAGCGCTTTGGTGGTTTTCTTGCTCAATCCCAAGCGGGCGCTCTCTTTGCTACCTGCCAACTGATTAGCAAGGTCGTAGACCTCTTTATACGGCTTGCCCGTAGCGATGGCTACGGCTCGGGTCACACAATCCCCTGTGTCGCCCTTGAAGCCAGCCTCAGCCCGCCCACCATCGTTATATTGATAACTCATGGGTTGACCCCCTCTCATCTCCGATTGTACCAAACCGCAGTTGTAAATGGTAATCGGACAATATGGACATGGCTTGTTGATTTGATTTCTAACCCCAGTTATGAGACAATAAAAGTGTCCGAGAGGAGGACACAATGGCTAAGAAAGTCTACAAAGTAGAAATTAAAGGCCAGAAGGCCATCTACTACTTTCCAACTAAATCAGAAGCCGAGGCTTACGCAATCACAATGACCGCGTGGAGTGGCGGGAAATACAGAATCACTGCGGTAATCGTCGGTGAACCAGTCCAAGAGGGGGCAAAATAATGAGCGCAAAGAAATTCACAATCGTATGTCCTCAATGTTCAAAGTTTCAAATATCAGTGAAGAGCATCAAGGGTGGACAACAAATTGAAATCTGCCAAGGATGCGGGTGGCCCGAGGAATTGGGATTCATCTCGGTAGAACAGAAGGTGGGCGCGTGAGAATTCCAGAAGGCGTAAAAGTCTCAAAGGGCTTATGGGGTACCAATTACTCCTATAAAGGCATACAGATTGCGCGAGGCGCTGGTAGATATTCCACGCGCTACGACTTCAAGATAGAAGGTAAAAGAATTATGGCCAGCACTTTAGCGGAGGCCGTGAGAGAAATAGAGAAAGAGGTGGGTGCGTAATGACAACAATCACTAAGGTCACGCCAAAGGTCGGCGACATTCTTTACTCATCGTGGGGATACGACCAAACCAACATTGATTTTTACGCGGTGAGGAAAGTATCAGATTCCTCAGTGTGGATTCAGAAAATCCAATCCAAGGTCGTTGCCATAACAGGGTGGGCGCATCAAGATGTTATGCCAGTGGATTCATCGCAATATGAAGTGCGTGATTACGAGGCTGGCCCCGAGGTCTATGTCACCAAGACCTACCCCATCAAGCGGAAGAAAATCCAGCCATCGACCTTCTCGGGTTACGGCGTGAGCATCAACTCTTACGCCTCGGCCTTCTTATGGGATGGCAAGCCCTTGGGTCAAAGTCAAACTTGCTAATTTAACCCCAGTAATATAAACTGGACTTGTTCTTAGAGAGGAGAACAAAATGGGATGGGATGTCACTCAGGTCGGTAGCAATATCACTACCAAACAATTCATTCAACACGAATACAGCAAGATTCCTGCGTATGAACTTCTCGCGGTAGGCGCGGGTAAGCGCGTACACGGCGAGGTGCCGTACTACTTAGCGCTAAAGAATCGTGAGACTGGGATTGTCTCGGCTCTGGTTGTTTTGACCAAGCGACGCAACGGGCAGATTGCGTGTAAAGATATTGGTGAAGAGTGTGGCCCGTATGCCTACGATTGCCCAAAGAGCGTGTTCAAATTGCTCTCACCTACAACCAAAGAACTTGCGGTGGAGTGGAGAGAAAGGGTGAAGGCGCAACTTGTCGCTCCGAAATTAGAGGTAGGCGACACGATTAAATTCGAGAGACCGATTGAATTTATGAACGGTTACTCGGGCCAGGTGTTCACTTGGCTTGGCGGAAGTAAATTCAGCGCCCCCAACGGTGGTAAATACCGCATCGTGAACTGGCGTTCCTTTTCCAACGAAATTATCAAACCAGAAAAGGCGGTGGCGTAATGACAACAGAAAATCAAATACTCGCAGATTCTTTCGCTGAGGATTGGTTGCTCGTGATGGAGAATGACCATGAATCATGGAGCCAACTGATTGACGATGTGAAGTCCTTAGATTGTGAAATCTTGGCTACAACAACACGATTACGCGAGGAATGGGATGAATTAGTCGACCAGATGGCTGAAGCCGTCGAGGAGAAAGTCTCTGATGTGGGGGCTTTACTTCTCCGACAAATTCTTTCCACGGGTGATTATCCTTTTCAGATAATTGCTACTCATGTTATCAATTCGATAAAAGAGCAAGAGCGTCACTATGAAAACGCCTAAAAACTGGTATACCGTTCAGATTATTGCGGAGAAAACAGTTCGCGTTTACGCTGAGGATGAAGAGGATGCGAAAGAAAAGGCTGATGCGAAATATCAACCTTTATGGTCAGCCGAAAATGCTTGGCTAGAAAAGAGTAATAGTGGAAACTGATTACAAACAACAGGTGCGTGATTTGATTTATCTGCGTGAATCACAAGGCGTACCAATATGGGAGATAGCGGAAAAGATAGAAATAGTCATACGCGAGGCTATAAAAAATGAGGAAGTTGCGTAAATTCTTTCCTTAATATAAACTCACGGATAAATAGAGAGAGGTGCTACATGAAAGACGCTGTTTTAATCCATTCGCCACAATATGCGAATTGGGTCTTTTCCTCTACGCACCCGACTCAGGGGCGTAGATTTATCAATGCCCGCAATCAATTCCTTGCGCTCGCCGATAAATTACATCTTGATATTGATGAGAAAGAGCCTCGTCTTGCCTCGTCAAATGAATTGGCGTTAGTCCATGACCCTACTTATATCTATAAAGTCTTGGTTCACGGCTCCTCGGGTGAATGGGGTGGAAGGCGCTCTGATTTAGGCGAGATTGCTCAACTCATGGCAGGTGGCACACTCACCGCTTTGGAATCTTTGCTCGACCAAGAATCTCTTCTGGCTATCAATTTTGCTGGAGCAAAACACCATGCGATGCGCGACCACTCTAGCGGATTCTGCGTCTTTGCGGATTTCTCTGTGGCAGCGACCATTGCTACCTCGCTCGGGCATCGTGTTGCGATATTCGATTGCGACGCACACCATGGCGACGGAACTGAAGCCTTGCTCGAAGGTAACGATGATGTTCTCACCTATTCCGTACACCAATACGGAATCTTTCCCTTCACGGGTGGAGAATCTGATTCATTCCTCCACACCTACAACTATCCGTTAGCGTGGTGGTGCGGTGATAAAGATTTAGGTGATGCGACAACTGATTTCATTCGTAAGGCGTATGAATTTGAGCCGACGATGATATTCATTGCTTGCGGTGCCGATGGTCTCAAAGATGACCCGCTATCTGACCTGTCCTATTCGGTCAATGGTTATTGGAAGGCCATGCGCTCAATCCGTCAGGCGTTCCCAGACCTGCCCATTTTGCTTGGCGGGGCTGGAGGCTACCTGCCCGATTCTGGTACTCCCGAGGTCTGGGCCAATGCTGGAATCGCCTTATCTAGCGTATCTGCCCCAATAAACGCCTAAACCCTATACTCTGACAGTGACCACGATTGTTGGAATTCAGGGCAAAAACTGGTCTTTACTTGGGGCGGATTCTCGCATTACTGACGATTCAACTATCTACGCACTACCCAAGAACTTGTCAAAGATTATTGAGGTCAACGACAATCTTTGGGTTGCCGTAGCAGGTGATTTACGCGCCATCAATATCGTGCGCTCAAATCTTGCCTCCTCAACTAAATTGCTCTCAGTAAGAAAAGCCCCAAACAATCAAGATGGGGATGATTACTTTCTTGGGAACTACTTCATTCCCGAGATGCGGAAAATTTTTTCTCATCAAGGATATGAGAAAACAACAGAGGGGCTTTCCTCGGTTGATTCTGAATTCCTGATTAGTTACTATGGGCGAATCTATGCGGTAGGGGCAGATTACTCGTGGGTTCAAGATTCGCGGGGTCTTTACTCCATAGGTTCTGGTGGAGATATTGCTTTAGGGGCTTTATCTGCGTTAGCGTCAACTCCCATGATGAAGTCGGCAGCGAGGAAAATGGCAACGCGGGCCTTGGAGATTGCTTGCTCCTATAACGCGGATTCTTCTCCGCCGTATGTTGTGAAGGTCTGGTCAGAAACATAAGAGAGGAAACTATGGAAGAGAGAGACATAGATAAAAGATTCAAAGAGATTGTGGCTCCCATTGCGCCAACAAAACAAAGAAGGGAACCTGCGAAATTTCCTGAATTGCGTTATCTCTATGGCGTTACCGCATTGGGAACTTTTGTTATCGCCTTCTTTGTTGGATTGATTGAATCAATCTTGAAGTAAAAAATTATCTGGGTCGTAGACCTTTAACGCTTGAAGGATGAGGGTTTGAGCATAAACCTTGGCGTGATGCCCACAAAAATATAACTCGCCATGGAGAAAAGATGCTCCAACCTTGGCTCGGGCTGGACACTTATCGCAAAACTCATATTGGTCAAGCGGTGCGCGAACCGTAGCCTCGGTCATTTTTTAGGTTTTTTTTCCTGATTATATTTCTCGATATTGATACGCTCGCGTTCTCTACCATTCTTATCCAGGATAACAATGAAACCATCGCGCATGATTGATTTATTGAAAGGGTGTTTCACCATTCGTTGCCCGCTTGACATTATTTCTTCTCTTTCGTAATCGGCCCGCCAACAATCCACGCTCGGCAGGTTCTTCGGGAAGCGCATTTGAAGTCAAACGCCTCGCAATAGCCTAACTCACCCGCTGAGGTGACATCCCAGGCGTTCTCCTCGGTATCTCCTTGGGCTAATCCACCCTTGATACATTCGAGCATTGAGGGAGTCTGGATAAAGGCAGCGCAATTTCCACACCTTTGTTTCTTGGCTTCCGAAACTGAGACATCCCACTCATCGGCCATCTTCTGCCAATAGTCAGCGTTTGGCTCTGATGGGTTTAAGGGGCCGTAATCGGCTGTGTCGATGGCTTTCTTACGGTTGGAAAGGTTGACCCCCACATCCTGCGTCGCTCTAGGACAGGTGGCTTTGAGAAGAAGTGAGACGGCGTGTGTGAAGGTCATGCCTAAGTGTATCGAACAAATGTTCTAACAAAATAGATTTGATTTCTAACCCCCGTATTGGTATCCTTGAATTGTCCTGAGAGGAGGACAAAATGGCTAAAAGAAGTGAACTACAAGCAGGTCAAGAATGGGCGTACTCGCGCACACGCGAACACAATTTCTTTCGCTTTCACGAGAAAGTCGTCATTCTTTCCACTGAGCCTTACGAGCAATCTCATTGGTCTTATTCATCAGAACCAAGAAAGACATCAAAAGGTTCAGGTGTTTTGGTAAAACTCGGTAATCTTGAAACGGTTGTTCAACTAAGTACCTTATGGATGCCTTGGTTCGATTATGTTATTGATAAAGCCGAACACGATAAGCAATGGCAAGCCACCATGGAGGCCAATGCGATAGCCCGAGCAGAGGCAAGAAAATTTCAAAAAGAAATTTATCAACCCGCTCTCCGAGAACTCCAACAAGCGATGGAAGGCGCGGGGCTTGACGGCATATCGGCTTTCTACGACATGGAATCCTCTTTCAAATTGGAGACCATCCAATTCTTGACGGAGGCCATCAAGGAAAAGGTCGCTCGGGATAACTTTGAGGCTTATTTGGCTCAGGGTGCGCGGGAAGATGCTCGATGGGATGCGGAGAATTACGCATAACCAACCCCAGTATGATAAACTCAGATTGTCTTAGAGAGGAGACACAATGACCAACCAATATCAGCAACGGGTCTTTGATACTAAAGAACTCGTAAATCAAATCGGCATGATGAATGTTCTTGCCATCTCAGGTGGTCGCGTTCATTCCATCGTCAATGATGCGGGCGAGACCGTCGAGGTTCAACTCCCCGTAGGTAAGGGTTATCGCGTAGCCATCACCCTTGATGCCTCCGATACCTATACGGTGCGACGCGAATATGTCCGAAAGGGTGTAGCAACAATCAAGGGCGTTCAAACCGATGTCTACTATGACGAAATCGGCGAGGTCGCCTATGTCGCAAGTTGCTTTGTCAATCGTGAATTCGGAGAGAAGGTGGATGCGTAATGGCTCAGAAAGCAATTAAGAAAATCGGCAACTATCGCCTATACCGCGTCGATGGATGGGCGCACTATGAGATTTACCTTGGCACTAAAGCCGATGGAATCCATGTCGAGAATATCTCTGACCCAGATAACTTTCAATGGGCGATTGACACTATCGAGCGCAATATATCCAAAGAAATAGAGTACGAGTTTGGCTTAACAACTACGAGGGAGGCAATCTAATGGCAACACGCTCAATAATTGGAATTCAAAACGAAAACGGTTCCATCACCACAATTTACAATCACTGGGATGGCTACCCTTCTTTCGTTGGTTTACAACTCGCGCTCAATTACCGCGACCCCATCACCGTCAATACCTTGATGTTTTTTGGAGACCGCAGTAGTTTGAATGGGATGCCTACGGTTCAAGATAGTTATGGCGAAACCCAGAACCGCAAAGTGGATGCGGTCACTTACGATTCCCTTGATGATTTATGGAATCGTCGAATCGCCAATAGCGACATTGAATACTTCTATATCTTCCAAGATTCAGGATGGGTGGCATATAGGGTTGATAGCCTCGATGATGATTACACCGTACTCGGAAAGATTCAGCCAGCCGTGAAGTTTACGATGCCAGCCCTCCAGTAATAGACTTACCCCGTAAATCGCTTCTTAGGTTTACGGGGTGAGGTATTTTTGGAGAGAAATAAACCCTATGCGGTTATTGCCTTGATGCTGTGGAATGAATATCAAGACGAATTACCCGATGCTCCTGGTCGAATGGCGCAAAAGATTATCGCTGCGCTGGAAGAAGAAGGTTTATATTTTTCTGAGGTGGGTGATGAGGTCGGTCAACGGCACAAGCGTTCCCCAAGAAAAGTTTGGTGGATTCTCATTCTTTGCTCGTCGAAACTTCTCTTCCCACATCATATTTTTAAGAATGTCCGTCGGCACTACTAAGAAAGAATTTTTTAGAGTCCATACCCAATGGCTTGCCTTACTCACCAAGATTCCTGACTCTTCCATCTGACCAGTTGCTCGATAGAAACAATGGGTTTCGACAAAGAGGTTTCCTGTTTCTTGCCATCTCTGGTCATTCTTTATCTCGAATTCAACTGAAGGCGTGGTAAAAAGCGCATCAACAAGGCGCTCGCCGTCTCTACCTATTTCGTAGGTGACATCCCAACTAAGATTTCTCATAGATTCCACTCGTTCGTCTGACCAAACGAAACTAAATTCAAATTAGGCACAACTACTTTGTTTTCATAGAGAGCAAGCAAAATAGCCTCGGCGCGGTCTGGTGAATGGACTCCCCGCTTCTTCATATCAGCCTTGGCTTCAATCTGTATTCGACCAGAGGAATCAGATTTATAGGTCGGGCTGGATAACTGTGCGAGAACCTGTCTGTCAACCTCTAGGCGTACATCTTGTTGCCCGTCTTTTGGCTGTATCAGTGTGCGGGCGTTCCACCACATCTCGGCTCGTTGATTCTTAAATCGTGTTTGGTCTTTGGGTCTTTCTGCCACATTGACCCCAACAATATCCGCTTTCATTCCTCTCTCTTTCACCCATTTATCTAGTAAGGAGACAACTCCCCACCCCACGCCAATCGTATCGATTTTGACTCTCACTCGGTCAGGAAGATTTCTTTCCTTGTGGATAACTACGGCTTTATCAATTTCTTGAAGAATGACTCCTGCGACATCTACTGCGTTCGCATTGGATTTTCCAGAAGAGCGATGAACTATTTTGACTTTATATCCATCGGCGAGCGCAATAACGAATTCATCTCCACCGTCGGAGGCAATATCGACCCCTAAGCGAATTACCTGCGACTCAATCGGATTCTCATTACTCAGCGCTTCTTCTGCCCATGAGAACGGAATAACTTTTCCTGTGCTGGATTTTGGAAAGCGAGCATGAACACGAGCCTCGACGAAAGGGGCATCATCTCCGAATTCACTAATAACATCTTCCACCCACACTTTATCGACTAAGTGGGTAGCGACCTTATGCTCTTCGATGAAACTCGGGCAAGACTTACACCATCCCGTATCTTCTCCCGTAAAGTTTGGTGTCTCCCATACCGAAATGGGCAAAACATTGTAAATCGGACTGGAGCAGATTCTTTCAAACCAAGTTTGTTCCTGGTCGGTGGGTGGGTTTCCCAAAACGAGAAGTCGCGTGTGTCCACCTGTCATCAGCGCTTCTAGGGCAGAGCCAATAGTGTCGGATAATCCGCCAGCCTCATCGACCACAATCAGTAAATGCGGGGCGTGGATGCCCTGTACGGCTGTTTCGTCATGGGCTGAAGGTGAGAACCCATAAGCAGCAACCGTTCCCTCCAGTTTCCACTGTGTCGTCAATATCTCGCCTGGAAGATTGTTGGCTGTATGAACTCGACGAATCTGCGACCACATAATGTTTCGTACCTGTCTATGGGTAGTGGCCGTGGTTATCGCAATCGCTGTTCCAGGGGGGTGAACGGAAATCCACCAAGCCACCGCTCGCGCTGCTAAATGAGATTTACCTGGGGCGTGACACGCGGGAACTACTGTTCGTTTGTTATGGATGACGGATTGAAGAATCTCTTTTTGTTTTGACCAAAGGGTTTCGCCAAGACCTTGTTCTACGAAACCTACGGGGTCATGCTCCCATCTCGCCCACGGGTTTTTAATTTCCGCATCCAGCATTTGAGCAAGAAGAATTTTCTCATCCTCTGTAAGAGAAACGAAAATTTTGCTTCGCTCTTCAGGTGTCGCATTGAGAACTCGGTCTACCAAGCGCTGTGTCATTGTTATCCCTTACGGGCTTCAAGAACCTGACTAATCTTTTCCTCTAGGTCAACTGCGTCAACCTGAATACGCAATGGAGCGCCACCCTCGCCCGTCATCTCGACTCGCTCTTTTCGACCAAAGGTGTGCTGTCTTGTTCGTTCTAACCACCACGCTGCTGCTTGCCAGGTTCCCTTGGATGCCTCGCGTTGAATGATAGCCACATTTCTTGCCGTTGCTTCATCTCGCGCTTTTTCTACTGCGTTCAGAAATTCTAAAAAGGGCTTTTCCTCTACCCGCACTGGAGTGTTGGGATACGCCCGCAATCTTTCCTGTTCTGCCCTACCTCGTACTATCCAGCCAAAGAAGGTGCTTCTACTGATACCAGAAGCACCCGCAGCATCCTCGGCGTAATTGCCTAAACGAATCAACTCGACAATCTTTTCCTGAAGGTCAGGGGTCAGCAAAGTATGGCGACCCACCTTCTTGCGCGTCTTGCTATCGGGTACGCTGGTGATTACGGCAACTTCTTTTTTCTTTGTCATCTCTCTAATTCTACCCTGGGTGTGTTATTCATTCTTTGAATCTCTGCCTCAATCATATCCTTTAAGATAGAGCGTCGTATCTCCCAATAGATTTTCTCTTCAATATCCATCTCCACATACTTCACCCAAGGCTTACGGAATTCATATTGACCTATCCTCATTCTTCCTCCAAGGAACACGCTTCGATGGGTATAAAGAGCAACTCAGCAATATCTTGCCATCCGTAAATAGTGTTAGCCCATTCATGTAAATCCTCCGTGTGAACTCGCATAGAGTGGTCTCCCACGCGAATTGTTGTTCTGCCAATGGGATTGTGACCAGGCTTGGATTTACCACCGCCAAGAATTTCGTTGGCTTCCTCGCGGGAGAATCCTGTTCCATTGAGATTGGTCATAGTGAGCATTTTGGTCAATTCCATACTGTCATAACTGGCCAAGTCTGAGGTGCGATTATCGACGAGAAGGATTTTGATTTCTTCCAACTCTTCGACATCAACCCAGTGAACCGCCACCTTCTCCCATCCTAGTTGAAGCATGGCCGATAAGGTGTGATTTCCTGATAAACAATGTTTTGTCCGTTTATTGACTACTATGGGGCGATATTGACCAAGTGTGGTTAGAGATTCCACGATTGCTCCGACATCTCCCTCCCTAGGGTTGAGTGGGTGTAACTCAACTTCCTTGATGGGAACGGTCTCGACATCTTCAGGGGCGCTCTCTGAGCGTTCTACGACTCGCTCTGGAGTGATGGGTGGTCGCTCGGGAAAACCTAATCTAGTTTTGATGGTTTTGATGGCTTTGCTTTTTGAATTACTACACTCTTCGTACAACTGTTCTTTCCAGGCTTTGTAAAAATCGGGGTCAACTCGAAAACGCCAAAGGGAAATGCGAATCTCAGGGTCATCTTTAGGTTTAGGGGTGATGGGTTCTTTCTCTTTTCCGCCGATAAGATTATCTAGGGTCTCGACCTCTGATTGGGTGAACCCCGTTCCTTCCAACTCGGGCAGTGAGGTAAGAAGGCTCTTGAGAAGCGGTTCGTTGTATGAGGCGAGGTCGGTCATGCGATTATCGGCTAGAACTATTTTCTTTCCTGTCTCCTCATCCACATCTACATAAGTCACTTTAATTTTCTTCCAGCCTAATTTTTTGGCAGCCTTCAGAGTGTGATTACCCGCTAAAACAAAATTGGTTCCGTATTGAACTACTACGGGTCGATATTGACCATGATGATGGAGAGAATCCGCGATTGCCTCAACATCCCCGCGTCTTGGATTATTGGGATAGGCAACAAGGCTACTGATGGAAACAGTTTGAACTCCGCCAACCTTGATATTGGCTTTCATTGTAATTTTTTCTGTTTTTTATTGTCTCGTTCTTCTTGTAACTCTCCAAAGGTGCGCCCTGCCATTTTCTTATTGAAGTGACGGATATTGTTTGACGGAATTCCAATTTTATTAGTGGGTAAAGTGATGGCTAACAAATCCGAATCACTTTGATTCATATATCCCGCATCCAGAATCGCTGCGTCATCGGGAAAAACTTCAGCGTGACGGTCTGTTTCTTTGTTGATGAGATAATCTTCTTTCCCGCCCAGACTATACAAATAACGAAAATTTGACGGGCAATTAGGCTCAACTATTCTTTTGAATAATGAAACCTCTTTGGTGTAACAATAAAATGTTACTTTTGGCGTAAGGCTTGCTATTTTCAACCACATTTGTAAATACTCTTCAGAGAAAAAATCACCCGCGTCATGTATGCGGATATGTTTACCTTCCATCTTGGGTCGGCTCACCTCTTCCAACATTTGTGTGAACCAACGCTCAGGCTCTTCCAAAATATATTCAAGATTCGCAATATGTCGCCCACGAACATTCTTAAAAAGATATGTGCCATTACGGGCATAACAAAAAGAGGCGCAAGCCCCCGCTTGGGGGCAAACATTGAAATTTTTTCCATTTGTTAAAGTAATAGCAAACGCAGGTAACGACCAGTTAAAAATTCCATCAGGGCGCAACTCGCTATTTTGCGTCAACAACTTTAGCGGTCTGGTCTTTGTCATTAGAATTTAGCCTTTGGTGGTCTCCCGCGTCTACGAATAACATTCCCGTTATCGTCGAACTCTGGTTCTCGGGGAATGTCGTTTCGGATAATTTTGTAAATCAACTGCTCGGAAACACCCATGGCATGAGCAATTTCACGGTAGGTAATTCTTTGTTTCCGCAATCGCAAAATCAACTGTTTTCTGCGTTTGCCTAAATCTTGTATCTGGTTTTGGTGTTCTCGAATGGCATTGGTCAGTAGTTTGACTTCATCTAACCCGCGACCATCTAAGGCAACCGCCTCTAACATTCCGCTCATTGAATACCATCCTTCATATTAAACATACTTGACCAATCTTCGGGTAAATCATCATCTCTTCCTCGTGAAGCGGTGAGAACCTCAATAATTATTTTTGCCTTTGCTTTGTGATAACTCAAAATTATTACCACGGCAAACGGGGCTAAAAATAATAAAACTAACCCTACTGCTAAAATCGTAAAAATCAAATCCCAGTTCATATCTTCCTCTCCTTTCGTGACCCTCGAATGTAAAGCACCAACGCATTTTTATCTTTTTCTGGCGGTAGATAAATCAAAGACCGTAAAAATTTTGGTGAATCATCTTCAATGACTTTTGCGTCAACAATTCCATCAATCGCTGCCTTCACCGATGGATGACACGCACCTACATCTTGACTCCTTCCCCCTTTTTGATGAGGTTCTACCGTAATACTCACCCAACTCATCGGGGGAATCTTTTCTTTAAGAGCAAGCGCATAGAAAGCCGTTCGCCAGTGACGGGTTTCGTTAGCCCTATCCCATCTATTGCCCTTTCTTTCAGCGTTTGTTGTCCAGGGTCGCTCGGAAAATTCCAGTCGATAAACCCATTGCTCGGACTCATCGCTGTTACATAGGCAAAATGACATGGATGTAATTTAGAGATTGTCCTAATTTGTCGCAAGTTCCCTCTTTCCACCCTCATTGTCGATAAACCACCTTATGCCGTGAATGTCAGTAAAAGGAATATCCATTGCGTTATCAATGGCAAAAATTAAATAACCCTCTTCTCGGGCTTTATTCCTGTTTGACTCAACCCAACCATGGCATCCTGTTGTTCCTGAACCACATAAGACAATCAGATTGGCTGGCAGATGAAGGTCGGCTCGACGACTACCACCCATCTTTCTTGGATGGCGATGGTGAACCGAGACCCCAACGCTACTTAAATCCCCTCCGCATCTCTCACACCGATAAAGGGCGCGAGCAAAAACAGCAAAACGCTCTTTTTCCTCTACCCGTAATTTATTCTTGACCATGAAGTATCCGCCTCATCTTTTCAAGATATTTTTTGGATACCTCAATGGGTACTGCGTTCGCCCTAGCCTCTTCCAACTGTCGAGAAATTTCTTTCGCTCGTTCTTGTTCTTGGTCATTCTTCACTTTGACCATCCAAAAATTATTTAGATGGCTTGGTTGAATCATTGATTCTTTGTTGGCGTAATGGTTGTAGACACCATCCCTAGCGAACTCATACGGCATATCTCGATTGAGGGATTGATGCCACGCGATAATAACTCCCTCGTTGGCTTGATGACGGGTGTCGTAATACGAAATGACAACAAAAAGTTTGGCAACCTCCGCTGGAGTCATGGCAACTCCAGGTGTTCAAACTTCTTAGAAATCTCCATGGCGCGATGAGCCGATGTTTCGGAGCGGGTTTTGACTCCCACTTTCCGTAACACTAAATCCATCTGACGCATTGAGGGAACTGTGCCGATGTAATCCAATGCCTCTAAAATCGCTTCTTGGCTGTATTGCCTTTTGAGCGCTGCGTCGCAGACTTGAACTAGAGAGTGCCACGCGCCCTTGCCGATGGGTTTGGTGTTTTGTTTTTCCCACCATATTTTTGCGATGAACTCACCAGAGAGCGCGTCAGCGCTCTTCGTTGTATCTAGGATAGTTGTATAGGATGGATGGTACACGGTGGCGTATGGGAGTTGACCCTCTGTTGTATGGGAGTTGACCCCTACATTTTCTGGGAGTTCCATATCGCTCTCAATTTCTGACTCCCATAAATCTTCTGGGGGTTTCTTATTCGCCCACAATAGTTGATAAGTCGTCGCATTTCCCCGAGAGGTTCCCCTACTGAGAACCTTGATGAAACCATCGTCGACCATTTCGCGGATAATTTTGCGAACATAGTCAGGGGTACAACGGGCTTTTTTCGCCAGCATTGATTGTGATGCGAAGAAACGACCATCATCGTGAGAAATATCAGCGAGCGCTAAATGAACAAGCAGTTTTGTATCCGAATACGGCGAATCAGCCCACACTCTCGTCATCAAGCGAATACTCACAAAGAACCCCCACAATGCGGGCAGCATTTTTTCTTACTGCCGTGTTTTTCAATCTCACGACCTTCAACACTTTCAGGGAGAACATAAACTTTACAACGATTGCGCGTACTCTTTAGGCGTTCTATACGACCCGATAAGTGAAGGACAGATAGTAACCCAGAGGCGCTTCCATGATGAACATTGAGCGCTCGGGCGAGTTCTGCCCAGGTAACACCGTAACGGCCTACCCGAGAGAGCAAGTCCAGCGTCGCTTTCTGTTTGGCAGAAGTCGTTCCGTTGGAATCTTGCTCCCTCGCCCTCGCCTCTGAAGTGTCACTACCCGAGAATCCCGAGGTGCCGTTATAGGGCAACTCAGGAATCGACAGCGACATTTAGAGTCTCCTTTTTCCTATTGTTTAATTCATTTTGCTTATCAATAAAAGCAAGACGCAAAATTTCTAAGTTTTCTTGCGAATAAGTTTTCTTGTTTTTGGTCAAGAACTCACCCACAACCGCCAACTCCAAAGTATTTGATGCCTTAGAGATTTCTTCCAAGACACCAGAAACATTTTCATTGACCGATTTCACTTCTGAACGCTCATACGAATTTGCGTCGGGGTCGATTTCATCGGTAGGTAGGCAGAGCGCTTGAAGAAGTGCGGTGCGAAAAGCAACTGACATTGCCTTAGCGCTTGCCTTATCTCCAGCATCCATCGCCTCGGCGACTACCGTTGCGCGAATCGCATCACCTTTAGGGCCAATAAACGAATATGTAACTTTTACTTTCGCATGACCCATTGCGGTTCGATTCTTGCCAATTTCAACTGTGCTGTATTCATAATCCTCTACTGATGGAATGACCAACACGCCGTACTTTTGAAGTGCGGGAGATACCGCGTTAACTACCGCATCAATGCCTCGAAAATTAAATCCCTGCGACTGATTACGGTCTTTCTTTGCGATACCACCAACTGCTCGCATCACATCCGCGAGCGCTTGTTGAATTGTGATTTCTTCCATTGTTCCTCTCTCTACTCAATGTCGAATGAAACATTAACCATCGGTGGTTCTAATTTGACCAATGGCACAATTTCACCCTGGGTTGAAATTACCACATCGCCGTCAATAGTCAAAGCGTTGAGGGCTTTGCGGTCAATCTCTTCTTTCACCCGTATCAAACTCGGCTCATTGGTTTTTGCCCACTGGATGAACTCTTTATCATCCTCAATGGTGATTTTTGCCCTCGTTTGTACCGTTTTGATGGTGCCGTGAGGTAGGACTATCGATTTACGGTCATTGGAGCGCTCTAGGAGGGCGTAAGGTCGAAGGATAGCCTCGAAGTATTCCGCATCCCTATTCAGGGCGCTGTTGACCTTACCGAGCCATTCTGTGACCCGTGTTATCTCGTCTGAGGCTATTTTTTCGTTCTCGGCCTGTTTATGGCGGATAGATTGAAGTCGACGCAACGCCCAATCAGCCTTGGAGTCATCATCGACTATAAAGTGAGCGGGTTCGCTTTCGACCTCATTGATTTCAAATTCGTCTAACGGTGGTACTAATTCCATGTTGTTCTCCTCTCGGTCTGAGAGGATATATGACCCCCGTTGAGGGTGTCAACTCAGAAGCCGATTATCTGCCCAACATATATGGAGGCACCGACAACGGTGGCGATGAACATGGCTCCAACAGTACGAATCACCCATTCAGAACGTGATTCCATTTTTCCAAGGCGGTCTGTGATGTGTTCCATTGCCTGTGTGATGCGGTCTGAATCAGCATCATACACATCTTTGCGAACATAGGTTTGCGAGATATTGAGGTTCATTTGTTTCACCTCAATGGTTAAATCATCAAGTCGACGCATAACTTCTCCGAGCGTCGGTTGAGTCTCCACTACGATTCCCAGGCGGGTCGGGCAACTCCCATGACCTTTGCGTAAGGTCGTTTTTTGAGATATGCGCCGTCACCATTTGATTGTGAACCTGCCCCATCTTTTGCGGTATTACCTTCGTAACACCAGATAAAACCTTTTCCATCATTCTTCATCACGATACCAACATGGTCTGCCATTGCGTCGTCATCAAACTGGAAGAACGCAATATCACCTTCTTGGGCTTTTCCAACTGGCACTACTTGACCTTTTTTAGCAAACCACTTCAATCCCGCATCGCAGGAAGCAAAACCTTTTTTCGATTGAGCAGCAACAAGTGGTGAAAGTCCTGCTTCGTTGAAGCACCAAGAAACGAACATCGCACACCAAGGTTGATTATTTAATCCATACCATTTTCCATACTTGGTGTCATTATTGGCACCCTCTTTGTATTTGGCATCAATTTCAGCCTTGGCGATTGCGACAACTTTCTCGGCACTCATGTTATTTCTTCTTTGCGGTTTTTTTCGCTGGTTTCTTGATTGCCTTAACTGCTGAGGCGGTGACAACATCTGCCACTTTACCGAAAGCAGGGTCTTTTGGATTCAATGCGCGAATGGCGACTGGGAGAACGCTGGCAACTCCAGCAGCGATAATTCCTTTGAAGGTATCCATGTCTAGGGCAAAGAGGTCTCCACCTGTTGCCATGAATGAAGCGGTGGCTGCTGCGAGGAAAGAGCGACCATACGAGGCGAGCATTGCCTTCTGTGAAGCACTAAGCATAATTCTCCTAACTAGAGGCTAAAATTCTAGCAAACTCGTTATGAACCAAGGTAGATAAGGCTCATTTTAGGCTGATGGTCTGATGAATTAAGAATGTCTAAATCACTTCCACTGTTTTGCCATACTCGCAACTCCACATAATCATTCTTCGTCAGAGAAACTGCGTGTGTGGTCACTGTGCTATGGGTATCAACGGAATTAGAAACAGGATTAAAGTCTGAACGAGCCAATTCAACCGTATTGTTTTTTAAGATATTGATAGCGCGATGGCCCGCTGAGGCAGCCTCGAAAGCAACATTGGCTGTTATGAAATAACGTCCTGTGATGGGAACCGTCAATCGTGTTGGGTTAGGTGAGACATCCCAACAATTCCACGCATCCGAATCAACTGCGCTGAACTCTATTTTTGTTTGTGTAGATGTAGTGATGGTTTGGGCAGTGGTTCGATACGCGGTAGGGGCAAGAGTTCTATCTGCGCCCGCAATCATCCCGATTGCCAGCACATCCGCGTTTTGGGTCAATAACCAAGTTTGCGTATCTGGCAGTGGTGCGTAATTCGATAGATAACGCACTGACGGCAGCGTATTGGTGTCTCCCGCAACTTGAATATCTACTGTTCGATTACTGTTGACGGTGACAATTTTTCCTTGACGCAGTTTTAATCCCTGCGGTGTTTCTTTAATTTGTGTGACAAGATAATTTAAGTCCATCAGAATCTCCTTGTCCTTCCCACTGCGCTCATTGCGTCTTGCGGAGCAAGCGGAATGGTGACGGAATCCAACATCAAGACCGCATCAACTCCCGAATCAGCCCGCACAATTTTGATTAAATCAAAAACATCGTGGGCTGGATTAACTATTTGACTCCATGTAATTTTTTCTGATGCGCCAATTACTTTTCGTAACTCTGCCTCTGCTGCTGTTTTCGCCTCAGCAACGGTAAGAATAGTTGGCGACGACTTAAAAAGCGGTACATCTCCATAGGTATATCGGTAGGTGGGTGAGGCGGGGTTCTCATCCCACGCTTCTCCAATTACGCCAATCGATAGGTTGGTTCCTTCACCCGTATAAATAACGCCATTAAAAGTTTCATCTGTTGAAAGTGAGCGCTGTAACTGAACTAAAACTGAATCAACATTGTCTTGGTATTCAATGAGAGCCGTACCCACATCGGGGTTTGGAATAGGTCGCAATCGCGCTGTTCCATTTTCGTCAAAATATAAATCCATTCCAGCCGACTCTGCGATTTTCAAAGCCTCTTTCCAGGGGTCTGAACTCTCGCGCTCTAAAGTGGGATAAATAATTCCCGTGACCTGATTGGTCGCGGGAAAAAGTGTTTGAACTGACGGGTATCTATCAACCAAAATTTGTTTAATGGCCTCTTCTTTGGCTGTGTTATCAGCAATGTAAAACTCGTGGTTAATATATTTTGCGCGTTGAACTCGTAGGCTTCTATCTGAACCCTCAACCGATATTTGAATTCCTTGTGCCGTATCGGTGATTTCGACGGTGGTGAGAATAAAGACACCCAAAGGCACCAATTCCTCGGTGCCATCTGCGAACTCAATTCCTCGGTAAATCTTAATTTCTCGATTGTACGGCAATAAGACAGAAGAAATTTTATTAGTTGGAATGAGCGTTGAATCTGTATCAACAAAGGTCAGAGAACACTGACGACGAATAGAGCGTCGTGAATCGATGGTTACTTCACCCGCAATGGGCTGTACGGTTTTTAGCAATCTTCCGTTTGCCATATCATAAATCTCAACTTTTACTTTACTCACATGAGATTTACGAACTGCTGACAAAAAGTTGTCAGAGACGGGATACATTAGGGAGCCTCAACCTCGTAGTAGGTGACTTTGATATTGCGGATGAGGCTGGCCACTGGGCCAAGTTCAGTCCAAGTTCTATCGACAAATCGTACATATTTCTGCCGACCAAGCGGGTCATGGACATGGAGCGTTCCCTGATAAGTAAGAACTGGATAAAGGTCATTCCATTCAGCGGTGCCTTTGGTGGTGAATTCGTAGGTTCCATCAATACCGTAAAGACTCGATGAAACGACAACTGTTTTTGAACCGCCAAGTGGTTTGAATACACCATAAGTTTCAACAATAGATAAATTCAAAGGTTGTTGAACTTTAGTGGAGGTTACGCGGATAGATGGATTTTCTGGTGCCGTAAAACTCCAAATACCCGCATTGGTAATCTGAACTGGTTCAGTAGTGGTGTAAGCCGAAGAAACAACTGCCATTAGATTGTCGCCCTCGCTTTTGCTCTATAAGTAACCGTTGTATCTAGGGGAACTTCATAATCTTCTAAAATTGCTATTTGGCTGGCATTGGCATCAACTGGACTGTTTCGTACTGTTTGCCAAGTAGTCGAGCCACTGGCTTTTCTTTCCACATCAAATTGAAAATTGGTAAAACCGCCCTTTGTCCAGAATGGTTCATCTCCAGAGTGAAATCCTATTTTGTCAGCATAGTGAACTTCCGAGGAGCCAGCGCTTGCGATTTTCAAAAAGACCAAAGCGTGTGTGGCGGTAGGTGGGGCTTGAACTGTCGCTGTTGCCTCTGTCCAACTAGAAGTAGTTGTCGTAACGGCGGTACCGTAGGTAGTTGAAATTGTTGAACCAGCGCTATTGAGGTACCGAATACCAACTGATGCGCTTCTTGGTGTCACCGCAGAACGAAAAGAAGCAATCGCCGAGAACTCGGAGTTGGCTGTCACGGTGAATTTTGTAGCGGTGGTCGTGGAAGCCTCAACATTTCCTGTTGAAACGGCGGTCATAGAAAGCGATGCCGTTCCTGATGCTGCTTGTGCCGTAGTTCTAGCAATCGTACAGTTTGTGGTCGCATCCCAACCTGTTGTATCAACTTCAAGTGATGCCTGGTTTGATGAGAGAACATTGGTTCTTCCATAAATAATAATATTTACTGCGCCCTCTGATGAGTTATATGAGGTTGAAACCGTGGGTGTTGCTGGCGCTTCAACAGAAAGGGTGAACTGAGAATAGGCCCAATCGCTATAAGTTTTTAAGGAATTGACAAGGCAATGAACTTGAACATAAGCCCGATAAGTAGTGGAGTTTGCTAAATCAACATCGAGTGTTGCGCCATCATCTTGTGAAATAACTTCACCTGTATCGACTGTGGCTTCTGTTGTATCAGGGTCAAATCCAGTAGCACTATATGTAGCGCTATCGTATATTTTAATTTGATAACCATTTTCAACAAGACCATCTGCCTGAGCATAAGTCCAGTTTATTGATGGGAAAGAAGTTGTGCTGACTGTACCCGTTGGTGCTGTAACGCTTACTGTTGGCTTTGTTACGGTGACAACATCAACATAAACCTCATAGATATTAGCCCTTGCTCCTGAAGTTATCGCGTCATCTTGAATTTTGACAACTAAATTGTTGAGGAGTGTTTGACTCCAATTTTGTCCATTTGGAGATACCGTTAAAAGTAAACCCGTGTCCTGTGTGGCTAAAGAATAAGTTCCAGTACGGGAAACGGGAACTGAATATGAAGTCACCCGACCATTGGTATCGGTAATAACGCCCAAACTGTATTTTGTATTGCCATCTGTTTGAGCAATTTTTACTCGGAGGTTAACTGTTTTGATAACTTCGGTTGCCCCTAAAGTAACTGTTCCCAACTCGGTCTCATAAACTGCTGGAACCGTGGTTGAAGTTCTCGTAATGTAAGTAGAGTCACTATTATCGGAAAGAGCAGCGTGAACTGAGCCTGACCCGCCAGATATTGTCCAGGAGGCAGCGTTATTCCAGTTAGCGTTGGGTCTGAGGGTATAAGTAGCCATTATCGAGCAGCCAATTCTTTAGCAAGTGTTCCAAATACTCTTTCAATTTCACGAACAACGACTTCTGACATCTCTTCAGCGGTTTTTGTATTGCTCGCGTCAACCACAATCTGAACTGCTCCTTGGGAAACTACGACATTTGAGGAACCTGCTGTCGCATTGCGAACTCCAAGGTTTGCTGCCTCAATCGCTGCGAGGGTTTGAGTCGCATCGGCGATTGGTTGATTAAAGACAGCGCTCGCACCATATTCACCAATAGTGGCACCAGTAATAGCGATAGCGCGGTTAAGTTCATTCATTTGTTTGACAATCGCTGATTGTTCTGCGAAATTACCTACACCAAGAATAGAAGCAGCAATCTGAGCGCCCTTTACTGGCCCCATCTCAATAATGTCTCGTAAGGATTGAGTATTAAGACCTAATCCTTGAAGAGATTCAATTTGAGAAGCAAACTTGACGGACTTATCAAGTCGCATCCGCATATTTTCAATAAGGGATTGCGCTTTCGGAATGAATCCGTCAGGTAATTCAATACTCTTTAGGCCAGCAAAACTAACAATAGTTTCTTTAAGACTCTTTGCGAACTCGATTGACGCATCGCGGAGGTCTTGAATAACATTTCGTATACCGTCAATGCCATTCTTCATGGCTTCACGGATAGACTTCATGGCATCAGCCTGTGCTGCCATTTCCGCAGCAGCATCTTCCGCATTACCGCCTTTCTTTAAGGCTTCCTCTGCTTTCTTTCTCTCTTCAGCAAGAACATCTCCAAAACCAAGCGTTTCTTTTAGTTTTTCGATTGCCTTCGCCATGCCATCAGCAACTTTGGTAAAGACATCTCCCTGAACAAAATTTTCAATACCCTTGGCAACATCAAGCATACCTTCGCCCGCTTTGGTAGCAACAGTTCCCAATGTATTTGTAATAAAATCGCCAACTTTGATTTGGTCGATTTTGTTGATGCCATCAATAAGGGTTCCCAGAATGGGGGAAATTACTTTTGCTCCCGTCAGAAGCCCATCGGCAATTTTCTTTCCAAGGTCTTTACTGGTGAACTGAACAACTTTTTCATTCAAGTCCAACATCAAATTAGCAACTTGTGAAATAGCCCCTGCTACCCCACCCTTGTAATTTCCCCAACTCTTTGAGAATTCAATGACACCCTTTGCCATAGAGGAGAGAAAATCCATGTTGTCTGCGGTATCCGCAGCATCCCTGGCCAATTTATCTAAAGTAGCGCGAGAAGCATTTTCATTTAATGTCTTGACTGAATCAGAAGCCCCACGAATATCTACTTGTAGTTGCGTGAAAGATCCACTTAAAGCCGAGCCACCTAATCTGTCTGGTAATTTTGCTGCTGCCTTAGCAAGTGAACCTATCCAATCAGAAACTCTAGTGCGGATGTCTGTAATAACTCTTCCAATACTGTCGGAGAGTTCCGAAAAATACCCCACAATGGTTCCAACAAAGCGCGATATGGCCCCGCTAACATTTTGCCAAACTCCTACAATCCATTCACGCATTTTTCCAAAACCGTAAATGATTGTGGCAATTCCTTTTAATAAATTAGCGAACTGAGCGACGATTGCTGTAATAATCAACGCAATAATACGAATGATGGCATTAAAGACATCTTGAATAGTATCTCTAAAGGTTATGCTGGTTTCCATCAATCTAATAAAACCGTCAATAAAGTATTTATATGCTTGTAAAATCCATTTGACGACTGTTAATACGGTATGGAAAACAAATTGGAAAACATTGGCGACTATGTGACCAAAGGCAGTATTGGTGTCCATCAAAGAACCAAAAGCAATCATAAGATTACCAAGCGCTCGCAAGAAGAATCCTATGACGGTACCAACTGTTCTCGCAACAAAGTTGAAAACATTTCTCACAACTTCAGCAAAATCCTCATTGGCGCGATAGGCAATAACGATAGCCGTCACCAAACCAACAAGAAGGATGATGACCTTGTAAATAGGATTCATTGCCATGATTGCGTTTAATCTTTGTTGGGCTGCTGCCTGGGCATTAGTCCACCAAAGGGCAATTTTTGATACCGCAATCTGGGCCAAAAGTGCTACGCGGTAAGCAATATAGGTTGCCGTTAAAACCCCTAAAACAGCAATAACAATACGCGCTACTCTTTCATTCTCCCTAAAAAAATTAGTTATTTTTTCAATTCCAGTTGCTAAACCAGATATTACTTTTGCTACCGCAGCGACGGCAACTGCCATCGCTCCCGAAAGTATTTTTGCGACATTTTTTAACGGTTCAACCAAAGGTTTCAGTGCGGTGAAGAGGCGACCAAATGCTGCCCGCATCTGTGTTGAAGTCAAAACCACGCCGAGGATGGCAAAAGGTAATGGTTTGAGAACATTGCTCAAAAACCCGAGTCCTGGAATAGATTTAGTTACGGCAGCGCCACCCAACGCACCAAGACCCGCTGCTAAACCTGCTAAGGGTGGTAACAAGAAATCAATTTTTGTTGCTAAATTTTCTACCGTAGTTACAGCGGGTTTAACTCTCTCTCCAAAAGCATTGGTAGCAGTTTCAGCATAAAGCATCGTATCAATATAGGTTTTGACTTTATCAAAAAGTTTTTTGAATGGAGAAGCAATTCTGGCAAGAACCAAACCAACTGCTTTAATTATATTTTGAAATTTTTCGCTTTTTTCCGTTGCTTTTGAAATTGATTTTGTCATTTCATAGGCTGAATAAATGGTTGGGCCGAAGCCTTTCAGTAAGGCCCCTCCCATAGACACCATAATTTCATTTTGTAGACGTGAGAATGAACGCAAAACTTTGCCAGGCGTGGTCATGGCTGCTTCATAAGTTCCCGCGACCTTGGCAGCCTCGGCGAGCGCACCCGTGGCAACAGCCTGTTGTTTTTCTTGATAGGTCAACTGTTTTGTTGTTTTTCCTATCGAAGCAGCATAGGTGGCATACATCTGACCAGCGGATTTTTGAATACCGACTGTTTTTAATACTTCACTTCGACCCGTAATAACTGCGTGGGTCAACATATTGTAAGTATCGGTTGAATTTTGACCGCTGATAACAGCAAGGTCTTGCGCTGCTCTCGCTAATTGCGAGGCATATTCAAGTTTAAGATTATTTTGCGCGAATTTAAGCGCAGATTTTTGCGCCACTTCCATCTCAATACCCATGCCTTTAATAGCAAGGGCAGTGTCTTGAATTGCTTGATAACCAAGCCCAGTAGATTTACCAACCGCATTGATGGCAATATCTAATTCATCAACTCGGGCTGCTGCGTTAAATGCTTTGAAACCAAAAGCAACTAAGGCTGTGGTAACTCCCGCCGTGACAACTGCGGTTGTATTGAGAACCGATTGAAGTCGAGACGCTTGGGCAGTAAAGGCTTGGGTCGCTTTACTGGCGCGTTCCATCCCACGCTGAAAGTCAGCAGTCTCGGCGGTGAGCCGAGTGCGAACTTCCGTTGTAGGAGTACCTTCTGCCACCTTGTCTCCTCTATCGCTTCGACTTCGCTCGGTTATCCGCGTCTTTTTGTTCTATTGCTCGTAGATTCCAAAGAGCAGCCCATTCGGTCAACTCTTCGCTACTAAGAGGGCGGTGGGCTTCGCTTCCATGAAGAAGTTCACCCACCGTTCTCCCAAGTTTTTCTGCTAATTCAAAAAGAAACCTACGCTCAGGATTCTTGATGAAATCGGGCGGTGGCTTGCTCTACCGCCTTTTCCGTCAGACCAGAGTTGCCCATAGCGATAGTCGCTAATCGTTCAACTACTGCGCCATTCTTGGAAAGGACTGCCTCTCTATCCTTATCGGTAAAGATAGGCAAACCTGATTCTGGGTCATAGACCGTTGAAATCACCGTCAACGCATACATTGAGCCGATGTTGATTTTGCCATCACTCGATGCTGCGTTTTCCATCAACTTACTTCGTTCCAATGCTGTCATCGAACGAATCTCGACACTGACTCCCCATTCGGGAACCTCGACGAGTTCTTTCTTAATATCATCAGAACTGAAAATTTTGTCGCGTAGACTCATTTTTCTCCTTGGACACTAGGGGTCACGATTTATTTAATTATTAAGAGTAGGTACCGCGAGTGACTGCGCCTGTTACTTGGAACTCAGCCGAGTAAGTGACGACATCACCAATAGCACCGCTCTTTTCATACGAGGTAAGAATAGCCTCACCTGTGTATTTGACATAGCCAGCGGTTGAACCTTCTGGGCCATATTCAAAAGATACGGTGGCTGCGTTTCCTACGATTCCAGCGAGGTATCCGTCGATTGTGGCATCAAAGTTGCCAGAAACGGAGATTGTGGCATCACTCAAACCTACTACATAGGTCTTGGCTGAATCACCGAAAGCGCTGGACTCTGCGGTATCAACTGAGCGTGGGAATGAAACATCGGTAAGAGTGTTACTGATGTCTCTAAGGGTTCCACCTGAATCATCAATTTTGAATACAGTGGACTTACCGTGGCGGAAAGTTGGCATATTTATCTCCTTGCGAAAGCCACTGTTGGAGTGGCGCTACCTGTTGAACCTGCGACTGTATAACTTGCTCGTAGGTATCTTGGAATGGAACCAGTAACCTCAACTCTTTGTGAGGTCGCTGTGGCACTACTGACTACCGTAAAGGTAATCAAATCGGCGAATGTTGAATTATCCGCCGAAGATTGGATTTTGACTGTGATGTTTCCATTACGAGTATTGGTTGGAACACTGAGATAGCCAACTCCACCGTTGGTTGTCGCAGCCCCGTTATCAACTCCCGTAGTGTTTCCTGTTGCGCTAACGGCGCTTCCTGCTGAAAGGACAACACCGTGTTCTACGCCATCTGTCGCTTGGAACTCAGCGCTTGCTCCTACCACATCTCCGATTGGAGAAGTGACCTCATAACTGGTGGCATCAGCCTCTAACATGGAAGCCCGAGCGCCATTGGAATGACCCCCTGGCATAACAATTACTTTTTGTTTAGTGGCATTGGCGAGTTTGCTCGCAAAGTATTGGTCAGTTCCAACAAGGGCCGTTGACTCAAAGTATCCTCCGAGAGAAATAGTTCCATCAACATGACCTGTCACATAAGTTTTTGCGGAGGCACCAAAGGTAGATGTCTCTGCGGTATCTACGCTGGTGGTCGCACTCATATCATTGAAATAAGCAGAAAAGTCGTAAT
>Ga0214923_10000504_pt1 | contig 59054 bp, 54 predicted proteins | sample LL1510_MetaG_FD_177993 | JGI IMG/M metagenome (GOLD analysis project Ga0214923, IMG submission 177993) | Freshwater microbial communities from Lake Lanier, Atlanta, Georgia, United States - LL-1510 | ecosystem: Environmental > Aquatic > Freshwater > Lake | place: USA: Georgia | collected...
CAGCACCCCCGGTAGCACCCCCAGCACCCCCTGTGGCAGCAGCTGCACCTCTAGCACCCCCAGCACCCCCTGTGGCAGCAGCTGCACCTCTAGCACCACTACTCCCGGTGGCAGCACCTTCATCTCTAGCACCACTACTCCCGGTGGCAGCACCTTCATCTCTAGCACCCCTTGGGGCAGCACCTTCATCTCCATCATCCGCTGTGGCGTTGCCTCCTACAAGGGTAATAACTACACCACAATCGCCCTCTGTTATTTTACGTGGGAGGTTAACTCCCTCTTCTGTACAAGGGCCGGGGCCTATGAATCCCCCTGTTCTTCATTTGAGGCCGAAACCCATAGTAATTGATGTAGAAGATGATTCAGAAGTTGAAGTCATTAACAGTGATGATGAAGACGTGGAGGTTGTGTCACCTACAAAAAGACCCAGTGGAGACGCCCTTTTACGGAGGCCTTTATTACCACGTAAGCGTCCAAGAGTGTCGGGTACTCAAGAAACAAAACAAAGTACCTTTACCTTGTTGAGTGAGAGTGATGACAGCGGTAGTGAAACAGAAAATGAACTAGATTTGGCAGCTAGAAGAAGAGCCATGCAAGCAGCCTCAGGTGCAGGTGCGCCAAGTGCGGCGCCAAGTTTAGCAGCACCAAGTGCGGCACCAAGTAGACTTCAAAGACCGTACACGTTACCATCTGCTGCAGTGGGCGTTGCACCACCACCACAAACGGCAGCAGCAGCAGTGGGCGTTGTTGTAGATCCGTTTGAGGCGCTGACACGTGAAATGGCAAACAAACAGCTAGCTCAACAACTACCGCCTGCAGAAGCAACACGTATTGTTCAAACCATGAAACAATTGATGCAACAAGAAGTTCTTCGGATGTCACCATCAGACAACCGAGTTCGTTTAGCCAAACCCTTGGTCTATATTGCGCTAGTAAACCAACTTAACAGTAACCTATTAGGACCCGGGTTGGTGTTGAGGTTGTGTGATATCCTCCGCCCACTGTCAACCGTTCAAGTAAGTCAGTACGGTACCTCCAATAACGCTATAAGACAACTTCAGCAATTCATTTAAATTTTATTTACTACGTTTTTAACTGTTCTATCACACACTTGTTCCACAACAGAGCATGTTTGTGACACAAAAAACGTAAATAAAAGTCAGACTGAATCATGTGTTGATAACTGCCCACCTTGTCTTCACCAGGGTGTTTAATAATTACGTAGCACTTGGAGTTCATGACAGTTGGACACAGCTCCAGCAACAGCAAAAACAAGGGAGTCGCTCCGTGGAGATGAAGCAGTTCAAGTCCTTTCCGAATAATAGTCCGAAAAAGATACTGACCGCCGTACTGTGCGTTTTGAAACAAAGCTTTAAATTTGCAAATGTACGTGTACATTTGAACCGCCTCTTTTGACGTAAAAGTACCTTGCATAGTATAGTAGTGCAAATACAAAAACATGCTTTTGCGCACAACTTCCATGGTTGCAATTGTCTCTGCATCGGCTATGGGATCAACATCCTTGTCAATTTCTAATTGCAACAACGCCATAACGGTTGGCTGTTGATACAACTGGTCTAGCTGTTGTCGCAAAGAAGTCACTGACTGTTCACGGTTCAAATTGAGCTGCCCAAACACTGGATGAGGCTGACTCCGGCCAGTTTGTTTTAAAGTATTTAAGAATCGTACTAACTGATCACGTTCCTCAGCCTCAGCACAATACCAAAGGTCAATGGTTGTCATCAAGTTGTTTTATTGTTGTAATTCCTATTTATAAAAATAAGGGTTTTTGCATGTTATGGCTGACGTAAAAAAATGTGATAAATCAGGTCTTGTAATTCTTTAAACAAACGTTGTAACACGTGAAACATTCTTAATCCAATACGACGTTTGGCAGTGTTTTTTTTACTGGAAGCCCGCATGACGTTCAACAGCAAATTTTCCTCTTCATCGTCTTCAATGTGTATTTCCATGATATAAATTTATTTGTAAAGTGGAAAACTGTTTAATAACACAGTTTTTAATTCGTCCACTTGTTTAGTGGAAACATTGGCACAGTAAAGGAGCACCACATCAACAGCTTCCTCAATGGCTTCGTTAACTACTGTTTGAACTAACTCATGATGCAGAGTGTAAGAGGTGCGCTGTAACGGCGCTCTTTTAGACGTAAAATCAAACCCAAAGTATCTCAATGCATACAAGGCACTGCCCACATGATACGGGCTTCCATGTTCTGCAATCAAAAAATTGAAACTATCACCTTTAGGGGTTACATTACTTTTTAAAAGTGTGGTTAGGTCTTGAAGAAACGGTTGAAACACGGGGAGCCAGTCTTGTATTTCTTTTTCTGTCTCTTGTGGTTTCCAAGTACAGGTGAACCAATTTTTTTTGTCAATAATGTGTGCCTTTTTTTGAACAAACGACGTAAAGGCAGGTGCATACAAGCCGTTTACAACTTGACCTTGATGCTTTACCATACAGGGTGTTACCGGCAACCCCAAAAGGCCATGAGCTGTCAAGTAGTTGTACATGTAAACTTCTTCAGTACAAATGCGATCAAACATGTCAATCAACCACTGACCATCTGTTTCGTTGGGTAAAAGTACTACAAAATCAGTGTCAACCAGTTGATACGCCGTTTTAGTTCCCCCTCCACCCACCTTTTGAATGGGGCCATTGTACACTACGTCTTGTTCAATCATCACTTGAAACATGGCTTTTAATTTTTTGGTGAAATGGCAAAAAAAATGTGAAATAAAAAAATGTTTTAAAACATACAAAAAAAAGCAATGCCTCCTAAACGCACAAGTACAGGAGGAGTAGAAGAAAAAAAAAGAGATCCAAACTTGATCCGAATACCTACTTCTAATGTGGCGGCTGCACAACAGCGTTTACAGGCAAGAAGAGAACAAATGAGAGAAAGATCAAAAGAAACATCCGCACCCGCACCCGCATCCGTTGCGGATGTTGTAGCCGTACCAGCCGTGTCACAACAAGTAGCAGTAGAACTCAAGGAACCTGACGTACAACTTTGCTCTCCCAAAAACAACAAGAGTTTGTTTTACACATGGCTGGTTCATCAGCACTGCTTTGGTGGTAACTCCAACCCAAAAATTCCAAACGTGATATTTACTAGTTTAAAACAATTTGTTTTGTTGGTTTACGGTGTGACCTTTAAGTTTGATTTAAAAGACACTTTAGGTACAGGAAGTTATGGGCTAGTGTCACTGTTTTTAGACGAAACGCACCAAGTTGAACTAGCCGTCAAGTTTTTAAAATCAGAAGAAGGTACATTTGTGCCTATAGAAAACTGTTTACAACTTCAAGCAAAAGAAATTGACGGTATCAATGTTTGGCCTAGTTTTCAAAGGTTTCAAAAACAAAACTTGGTGCCGTCAGGTCAAGACAGTGGTGGTGGTGATAGTAGTGACGAAAATAGTGGTGAATTTGAAAGCGCCAGTGGTGATGGTGGCATTCAGGGAGGATTCAAGGCCTCCTCCTATGACACTTACATCCTAGAACTGGGTGACAAATCATTCACCGACATGGAAGTACCAAGTGGGCTGCCTTTAGAAACATTCAAAATACTAGTCAAAAAGCAGTTGTTTGATATAGAACAAATTAGACAACAACTGTTGTGTATCTATGACACCACAGGGCAACTGTACTTGGACGTTAAAAGTGAAAACCTAATGTTAAAATGTGAGGATGTTAACGGGTATAGATACTCTGTGACTTTGGCCGACATAGATAGTGTGAAATGTACCCCCAGTACTACTACTACTACTACTACTACTACTACTACTACTACTACTACCAGCAACATTTGTTTTTACACCATAACCTACCCTCCTTTTGAAATTTCCACAGGGGCTGTATCAACCCCGGTTTCACGTCAAACCGCAACAGCGTACTTGTCGTGGGAACTAGGGATTGTTTTGTTAGAACAAGCCATTGGGTTAACAATAGACAACCAGAACGTTCAAAACCGGCTTAAAACCATTCGTAACAAGCTATATTTTAGAAACCTTCAGCAGTTGACGTCGGATGAAATGACTGCTATTGCCAACGAACTAAAAGAGGTGTTTAAAACTGTTTATGACATAGATGTAGACTGTTTTAATGTTGACCCAACCAAGAGAACACCCATGGACGACATTTGGTTGGGAGAATTCCCGCAGCATGCTGCAACTCCCAGGTTGTCACCCAGGCAAAGAGATAGGTTTTATAGTGACTACAAGTCGTTTATTAAACAAAGAGCTCTCAAGTTTGGCTTTCTAAATGATCTCATGTTACCAGACGTGTTAAAAAACCCCATTGTTCTTCATTACCGTCCTAGTCAGACCACAACTATTCAGTTTGACTGGGTGCCCAAGTTTGAAGAAGTGTTTCCTGTGCACGACGCGGTCAGGGAGGTGTTACAAGAACTGGGAATGACGGCTGATGTGAATGAGGTGCTGCTGCGGCTATAACTGCAATAAAAATTCAGAGTTGTAATAATACCCATTTTTAAAAGGCAACCGGTCACCCTGGGCTGAAAAGTCTTTGGGGGTTAACGCCTCGGAGGGGCAGTCACACAGTTTCATGTCTAGTACCCCCAATTTTTCCAACATGTCTGCCACCAACTGAGTGCACACCCGGCCTTGAATCAACGTATTTTTTTTGGGGCTGGGAAGCATCATAAACGGGCGCAACCAGGAGCGCAACACAATGGGCACAATGTTGTAACTGTAGGGCATACCCATCATGGTGAGAGCTACTTTTTCAAACAGCACCGGGTCCACCGGTTTATTCATGGGTCGCACCACCACCAGCTCATTTTTGTGTGTTAACTTGTCAGCCAGACGGTTAAACTGATTCCCCCGGCCGTTGGTGGACACCTCAAACACAAACGGCACCCCCGCGGCGTCTATAAACACCAACCCCACATGCACATACGGACAGCCGACCACTAGTTTAATCACGTCCGTGTACATTTCAAAAGAGGTGTTAAACAACAGCAGGTCCCCCGTTTTAACACGACTCCAGTGCAACCGGGGCAAATGAAGCTGAGGCAGCACATAATCCGCTCGGTACACTGCAATCATGACAACCGCTAAAAATAAAAAACTCAAGCTGGCAATTAAAAACTCTTTCTCAGCGGGTTGCAAAAAGACCATTTCAAAGCAAAAAATGTTTACTACTGCCCCCCGAAAAACAACACAACTTTTAGATCAAGACTGGACGTGTTGCGTGTGTAAAACAACGGCTACCCCCAAAAAACGGCTCTACGTCCCTTCTTGTCACCGGCTGGATCATGGTGTGTGTAAAGACTGTGTTAGAGTTAACCGCACACGCTGCACCCTGCCAGGTTGTAGTGGTGTGTTTAAACGGTCATGTGCCATGGAGTTTGTTAAAAGTTTACACCTGCAGCAATAAATAAGACAAACCAAAAAAAAAAAATGTCCCACCTGGTGCAACCTAGTTTGTGTTGTTTATTACTGTTTCACGTGTGTCACCTGTATGTCATGTCTACACAGCACCTGTCGTCCAACTGGCGGGTGCGTGCCAAGATAGAGCGACCGTACATGGTGAACAAAAAACAAAAGGGTGTTGTTGTTGTGCAACGGGGGAATCAGAGCATACAGTACCACAGTGTGTTACCCAAACCTGTACAAGGCAGCTGTCAACAGTACAGTTCGTGCAGTAATTGTGACTCACCCGAGCACGTGGTCCAGCGCTGCCCCATTTACCGTTGTCCTACTTGTGGTACATATGGTCACGACCGTAGCGTGTGTGGCACAAAAAAATAATTTGACTCCCAATGTTTAAACATACTAGTGACATGGTCATTGCCCCATTTGTGCGCACGGCAGCACTGGTTGTCATCCTGTTTTTAATCATTGCGTTGCTCAGCCGCATGTCTGCCACGGAGGTGCAAGTGGAGGTGAGCGTGCAGCATGTCTTAAAAAAGTTAATTAACAAAAGTTATGAAAGTCATGTCCGGGCTAACCAGGCACCCCATCCCATACACAAACTTATACACCTTACTCAAGCCCTGAACTACGTGGACTCTGCCCTTCACCTTACCAGTGTAAAGCACTGTGAAAACATTACCAAGTGCCCCGTGCAGCAGTTTACACAACAGCTGGAACAGGAACAAGAAAACGTGGCGGTGCAGCTGTCAAACCTTATTAAACCCGTTCAACCCATGTAAAAGGGTGGCTTTTTTTTTTGTACAAAAAAAAGATTAAATGGCTCACGCTTTTTGCTCCACCCATGACTGCTACCTGAATGCGTTGATGGCTGATGTAAAAAACCTGCGTGTTAAACATGTGCGCAAGTTGTTTGTTATGTTGCGTGACGTGGGCACGGCCTGTAACCTGGCGTCCCTGGAGAGTAAAACGGACTGGAGTAACTATGACGAGTTTACACGCCAGTTGCAAACCGTGGTGGTTGAACATGGGTTAACACTGGGTGAGTTTGCCACGGGCTATGTGTTAAACATAGTGTCACGCCAGCGTGACAAGGACCTGTTGGAAGAAAAAGAGGAGGAAGAGAGTAATAGCAGCAGTAAACCAAGCCGAAAACGGGCGTTACCCAAACTAGTGTTGGCAACTTCCGCACCCACAACCTCCACCTCAAACAAGCGTGCTAAAAAATAAGTGTTTGTACTTTATAAAAAAAAAATGAATCTGTCTCCGCTGACCACCAACAAGTTTGAGCTACTGCCCCGGCAGCACACTGAACGGTTGTTTCAAAACAACCTGATGATGCGCTACGGCACTCATGGCGATGGGACGTGTTTTTACTACTCCCTGTGTGCCATTCTGAACCATGACAACTACTTTGAGAAGCCACTGTCCGAGCAGGTGAAGATTGGGCGGAGATTCCGGTGTGGGTTTACCGAGAGTTTAACATGGGAGGAGTGGACCCAGTTTTTAGAGGACAAGGGAGTGGACGCCCCTGACGTGGAAGACCTGGAGCAGTTGCGAGACAAAATGTGTTCCTACAACGTGTGGGCAGATGAGCCGGTGATACGCTTTATTATGTACAAGCTGCGAGTGAACCTCATTTTTTTGGACGAGCAGCTGAACCGGTTGTACTGTGGAGTGACAGAGCCTGAGAGTGACCGGACGGCGTTGATCCTGTGGGTGGAAAAGAGCCACTTTGAGCCCTTGGGTCGGTTGAATGCACTGGATGTGGACAATGACAAGGTGGGACTCCAGTTTCAGTTTGTGGAGCCTGAAGACAGTGAGTTTATTGAACTGGTGATGAACTACTACCACTCCACTTGTGGTGTTTAAAACCAAGACACCCCATACACTGATGACACGGACGTTGGTTTTTTGGTTTGGTTTTCGTTGCTTCTCACAGGCTGCTGCTGCTGCTGCTGCTGTTGTTGTTGGTGGTGGTGCAACACAGGGGTGTAGTACTCCTTGTCATACACCACCGAGGCACGCAAGTGGCTTGATTTACCACCACCGCCTTGCAGTTGCTTTTTGTTGTTCATAAGGGACACTAGCTGTTCATCAAAGGTGGTAAAATCCAAGTTGGGTGCAGGAGGGAGCTGCGCGGCTTTGCCTGGGGGAACTTTTTTTATTTTGGGGGGTTGGACGGGCATGGCATGGTTGGGTTCTTCCACCACCACTACCACCTCGGGTGAGTGAGGTCCAACAAGCGCCCCTATTCCCAACCCCGCTGTTAACGAAAGCACGCCTGCAACAACAAACAAAGCCATAGTTTGGTTTTATTTACACTGCGTACATAAAAACACAGGCACACACACTTTTTTTTTGTGGCTGCTTCAAAAAAAAAAGAAACAATGTTGCCGTCTCTTCCGTCCATGGAGGCGCTTGCAGCGGCCATAGATGACGCTAAGCAGCAAAACAAGCTGCTGTTTTTAAAGTTTGGGGCGCAGTGGTGTGCGCCGTGCAAGCGCATTGCGCCGGTAGCACGGGGGTTGATTCAACAAAACGCGGACCTGTTCTTGGGGTTTGAAATCGATGTGGATGTAGTGCCGGATGTGAAGGAGCTGTTTGGTATTAAAAGCCTGCCAACGTTCCTGATTATTGAAAACGGGGACGTGAAACGCAACTGGGTGGGTGCTGACGTCAAGGTGCTGGAGGACTACATCATTACAGAGGCGATTCTTCGGGATGAGGCGGCGGCAAGACAAAAGGCTCAGGCAGAAACAAGTCAATAGCGGTCACGTAGTCAAACTCTGGGTACTCCCGGGCGTACCGCTGCCCCTGAGCGTCCTGTTCAAAATAGGCTTGAATGGATTTGTACGTCTGGATGGCTTTGTACGCCGACACCGGTCCCATTTTGGGAAGGTACATGGTAAAGTCGGAACCACATAAAACACTAAACTCAATAAACTCTTGCTGTGTGAACCCCAGTGTGTCTAACACCGTTTGCAGGTGTATCTCTTCTGGGGCTTTGGTGGTGTTGCGTAACACCCGGGGTGCTCCACACACCAGGGCGTCATAGTCTTCTGTGACCACCACGTCGGCTTCATCCATAAAACACAACTCAGCACACCCCTTTTCAGCATCCCCCCGGGCCACCACGTACGGGATGCGCCGTTCGGTGAACGTGGCCCGTAACAACTCATAGTCTCTAGACGTCACCACCGTGAGGCGTTTGTTCACTGTGTGTAGCTGCTGGAGCAGCTGCACCATCTCCGCGTCTTTCCCGGGCTGCCCCACACAATCTTGAAGCTCCTCCTTTAACTCACCCACATCCTCTGCCTGTTTTTGTTTCAGGGCGTCCCGGGCCTTGGCACGCCGCTGGTGTTCAAAGGTCATCTTGGCAGCCACGGTGGGGCCGTCAAACACAAAGGTGCACTGTATGCCGTAGCGCTCCGTCCAGGTGCGGTACTGCCGTAGGAACCCACTCACTATAGTGTCACTGTCCTCTGGGCCTGTCTTATGGTAAGCGTACTTGTAGGCATACACCGCCACGTCAACCGCCAGGCGTAACCCCCGGTACGCCTCCAACTGGGTGGCCATAAATGCCGTGGGGCACCGCTTCCGCAAAAAATCAGACAAACCCTTGATTCCCATGGTTTGGTGTTTTTTTTTTGTTGTTGGGCTGAAAAAAAAATATTTTTTTTTGTTTTATTACTGAAATGTCTTTAGAAACCCGACGACGGGCGTACCGGTTTGGAACAAGGGAGCAGATACAACAGTACCTGGCCAAGATTTCACGACCTTCAGGCCCGTTACAAGAGTTACAGGAACGTGACTACATTCAGTTTATAAACTACGCGGCGTTGCCACCCCAGCGGCGGAAGGACATGTGGGGTGAAGCGGTGCACAGAAAGTTCTTGGAAGACATCCAGTTTCGGACGTACTTACAGTGTCTGTCTAACCAAGGGTACGTGGGTTGGTTTTCTTACTTGGATTATGACGAGTATGAAAAGCTGTCTACGTTGTACGACCATCAAATGATGTTGTTACCAGCTGGAGGAAAAGCAGACGCCATCCGGCTGGCTAAAGCTGCAGTGGAGCAACAAATACAAGAGCAACTCCGGCTGGATGAAGAAAAAAATCATGTGTACACGCCCGCCACTTTTACCTTGTTGTCTAGAGCCATATTAAATGACCTTTAATGTTTTTTTTTACGATTTCGGGTAAAATGACGGCCTCACACTCTTTTCCCGTCCAACGCCACCACTCCATGGTGAACCCGTTCCACACAAGCAGCTGAAACCGGTCACACTGTGTTCCATGAGCCGCCATCATAGTAAACGGCTTCTCCACACCCCCAATGGGCACGCCGTCATAGTAGCACACTTGTTTTTTAACCTCAATCACGTTGTTTTCGGTGTTGTAGTCACTCTGCAACAGCTGTAACACCTGTTGCTTTTTGGCTGTTTTAATAGGTGTCACCACGCCGTCTTCACATGCAAAACACCTAACCCGGCTGTTGTCTTTTTCACTGTACATTAAAAAGTAGCGCACGCCCTCTAAACAGACGCTGCGTGCGGTTGTGACAGGGGGGATCAACAGCTCCACCGTGTTTTCCATTTCAACGGTGAATGCCGAGTCTAGCAACACGTTGACTAGTAGTTTAAAAAACACCAGCGTGCCGTACTCACTCACCACTGCAAACAGGAACATGGACGGGATGACCTCCAGCAGGCCACACCACGGCTCGTCTGGACTGAGCTCAGGTAAGGCAATGTACTCTACTTTAACAGGCCGTGTTTCTTGAGTGCCCAACACACTGTCGGCTTCACTGTAGCCACTGTGTAAATGCAACAGCATGGGAACCTGCTCGGGTGCATGGGACAGCACTAATAAGGACGACGGCAACAAGTGACAAGAAAACCCAGGTTTGTACAATGGTACAAAGGGGGGCACCACTCCTTTTGCCGGCGGCTTCAGGGGGGGATTCATTGGTGATTTTTTTTTTTTGTTTAAACACTTTTTTTTATTGTTCAAGCTCGTCTTTTAAATCGGGGACAAACGTGTAAATGGCGCTTGTAAACGCTGGGTCTTTTAGGAGCTCAGCAGCATGGCAGGTCACAGTGCCACCATTTGTGCCCCAAAACGGTCCAAAGGAGTTGACGGCGGTAAAAGACTGTGTGGTTTCTTGAAACGAAATAAACACCAGCGGTTGGTACCCCAGGTGTTTGTCGTGGACGTCATACCGGTACACGGCATTGAGTTCACACTCCTCTGACACGGACACGGCGGCTACAAAGGGCCCATTTTTTTGAACACAGGCAATCAAGTTGGCTAGGGTGGGCAGGAGTTGCACGCCTGTAAAGGGTAGTAAGAACTCGTCGTTTTCAACCGGGGCTGCCCGGGGCATGTTCACTGTAAACGGGCTGTACGGCCAGGTGTCCTCTGGCACCAGCGGCTGGTTGAGGTTCAAGTACGCAAACACGTCATGAAAGCTAACGCCGTCATCCACACGCTCAATGGTGTCATCACGAGCCACGTAGTACAGGTGCAGCCGAGACGGGGACACCCACTGCTGCTTTATGGGCCACAGGAACCAACTGATTAAAAACGCCACCGCATTCACCGTGTTACAGCCTAGGTGCAACTGATCTAAAACCACAAAGGGTGGGAACGAGCTGGTGGTCGTAGTTGTAGTAGTGGTTGTACTAGGTTCCAGTACAATAGCATCTACAGCATCTTCACTTGAACCCCCCACAAACAACACCTTCAATTTGTTGTCCAGTGGCGGTTCCAGTCTGTGCCCGTACCGGCGTCTAATTTGAAACTCCTTTTCCAACTCTTGCAGTTCGTCCAATGACAGGCCTACAGGCCCCTGGGTGATCCGGCCAAACAAGTAAAAGTGAATACGTCGCAGCGCCACGGACATGACTAACGTCACAAAAGACACAGCGTTACCCATACTTCTTTTCTTTGTGTTTTTTTTGGTACAAAAAGGACAAAATAAAAAACCTTTTTTTTTTTTAATTTTTACACTTTTAAACATGGCGGCGTTGTTTCACGCGTATCCCCTGTCTGGTGACAGTCCGTTGACGGTGACGGTTGTAAACATGACCACAAAAACAAGTTTAGCGGAGTTGTTGATGTGGAACTTTGGTATGGGCACAGTGGTGATACAGGACCAGCCGGAGCCGGTGGTGTATCAAGTGCCAGGGACGTACCGGATTACACTCACCCGGACGTCACCCCAGGGCACCGTCATTGACACGGTTCAAGAAACCATTCAAGTGTTCACACCGGTGGTGCCGGAGGTGAGCTTTGAGCACTACTACCTCCGAGCAAACCAGTCGCCCGTGCCGGTGCGGTTTAGAGACACATCCACCAACCGGCCCACCCGTTGGCTCTGGGACTTTGGTGATGGTGACACCACCACCAGGCAACACCCGGTGCACGTGTTCCGTACCGCGGGGGAGTACCGGGTGAGTTTACAGTGTGAAAACGGCGCCGGTACGAGCAGCAAGGTGTACAAGGCCCTTAAAGTACAGCTGGGGTTGCCAGTGGCAGCCTTTACAAGTGAGAAGCAGGTACAACCTAAAACCATTTGGTTCAGGGACACGTCTGCAAGCAGCCCCACCAAATGGGAGTGGCACTTTGGAGATGGTTCGCTTGACACGGAGCGCAACCCGGTCAAAGTGTTTGAACACACCGGCAACTACACCGTCACCCTGCGTGTGACAAATGAGCTGGGGAGTCACACCGGGTCACAAGTGGTGCGCGTGGACTAACTTTTGTTGTTGTAGTCAGTCACATGTTGCTCAATGTCACTGAAACTAGCACGCTGCCCGCCCACACGTTTGTAGTACGCCAGCCACAGGTCCCTGCTCTGAAGCTGGCTCCAGTAGCGGTCTATACAAAACTCAATCACCCGGTCTGGAAACAGCTGGATTAAATGTTTTCCGGCTTTCATGTTTTGAATGAGTGCCGGGGCGTACTGGGCATTCACCAAGTAGCCGGCGGTGCTGATGGACTTGGTCACCCGGTGGAACCACGGGTGGGTGGTGGCCGTTTTATGAGACCCGCCATGACCCGAGTCCAGCAAAAACACGTCAAACCTCCAATTGACTAGCTCCGCCAACGCTTGGGCTAACTCGTTGGGCTCTATAAAAAAGTCAAAGTCGTCTTCAAACACACAAATGTACGGCTTGCCCGAGGCAAGGCCCTTTTGAAGGCAGGCAATGTGGGAGTCAGGCACACCAAAGTAGGCATGCACCGGATGTTTGGTGGCACCTTGGCGGTGACTGGCCTCCAACCAGCCCACCTTTTGAAGCTCCCGCTCCATTTCTGCCTTTCGGTCTTTACGGTGCTCCAGGTTAATGTACCCCACGTACATGTTGTCTACGGTGAGTGGGGAAACAAGGCCTGGGTTTGTTTGTTCCAACTGCTGCGGCTGCTGCTGCGGCTGCACACTTGAACTAAAGTTTCCCATAAAAAATAGTGGTCGTATTACGTAATTACACTTTATTTGAAATGGTCACACAATTTTTTTTTCTTTTATGTTCTTAAGGAGTAGTCACACCCGTCAGGAGTCCAGTGGTAAAGTACAACTTGAACTGACCACTGGCCGTGTTAATGGTGATCGGGTCTGTGCCATTGCCGTAGTAGGTGGTTGAAGGCAGGGTGAGGGTGCCGTTGATCACCACATCGCCGTTGATTTGCACCGTGTCAGAGGTGATGTTCAGAGTGTCCCCCTGCTGCTCCAGGGTGGCGGTGTTTTCAGAGTTCAAGGGGTCCACCAGGGTAATGTAGTTGGTGGTCAGGGTGTCACTAACCACCGTGCCCGTGGTCAGCTCCCCGGTGGTAATGCTCTTGGCGTTCAACACATCACAAGCCACAACAGTGGCCACGTTCTCAGACAACAAAGACATGGAGGAGGAGTTCTTAGTTTTTTATTGTAGACAAAGAAATATTTTCCGTCACAAAATTTTCAAAATAAATTTGTAACACGTCCTTGTCTAGTTGTTGTAAAAACCGTCGTTCCTGTACTTCACCGATAAACTGGCCCACCATGGTCAGTTTTTCAACAATGAACGACCACAGCGCGTCATCTTGTTTGACAATACTCAGGCGTTGCTCCATGCCACTTTTTTTTTTTAGGGTTTCACACAGCACCATTTCAGGCTGACCCAGCAGCCGCATGTAGCACTCAAACTGGGGGCGTTCATAGGACGTTACCCCTAAAAACCGGCGCGTGCGGTTTTTGATTTCCACAATCTGGTTGTTAAAACGCCCGTCGGTTTTACCAGTGAGGTAAAAGTGTTTAAACTCTTGCTGTGCAAACTGGGAGATGCTGTACTTGCCCTGCTGTCGGAGCAACTCAATGCTACACTCTTCTGCCACCTGTCCAAACCGCAGCCGCGTGGCTGCACTGAGTTGAGCCGGAGTGGGCACCGGGCCGGGTGGTGGTGGTGGTGGTGGGCTGGGTGGTCCATTACACTCATCGTTCAACCCCGGTGGACTGTCTGGACCAGAGTTGGGCGGGCCCTCAGTTAACAACGACACCGGGTCGTTCCTTGGGCTGGGCGGTCCCTCTCCAGTTAACAACACCGGCCCATGCTGGAGGTTGGGTGCTGGTGGGTCCGGTGTTTTTAAAAACGACTGAATGTCTTCAATGGTTGTGTTTTTGGTAATGTGCTGCATGTAGGAGGTACGAGTGTAGTCTATTACCTTTTCAGACGGGTCTACCCCTAACGGTATGTTCATGCGCAACATGACCTGCAGCAGCTCCTCAAACTGGGGTTGAAACGGATTCCTGCCAATTAAAGCAGCCACTTTACTGGCTTGAAACGTGGGTTTTAAAGGGATCAACAGCATGAACAGGGTCTTTTTTAGTAGTTTACAACACAAAAACATGTTCCACCTAACTACAAAATGAACTTAGACAGGAGGTTGCCGTTGCCACCGCTGCTGCTGGTTTTGGGGGTGGTACAGGAAGAAGGGGGTGCCATAGACTTCCACGTGTTCACCGGTTTGCCGCCCCCTGCAGCACCACCACCAGAAGTGCCATGGACGTGAATTTTGTTCATTAACTTTTCATGTCGTTTTACAAGCGAGTTGGAGGTCACTGGTAGCACAAGCGCCGTCGGCGGTGTGCCCTGTAGGTAGTACAGCTGTTCTTGTAGTTTACACTTTTGTAGTTCCAACACCCACTCCTCAATAGAACTTTGAAGGGTTAGTTTGTACACCCGGGTGACATCTTTTTGTCCCAAGCGGTGCACCCTGTCAATGGCCTGCTGCTCCATGGCGCTGTTCCAGTACGGCTCTAACAAAATGACGGTGTTGGCACAAGTAAGGTCAATGCCCTCCCCACCTGCCCCCAGAGAGGTGAGCAGTACCAGCACCGTCTCACTCTCCCCAAATGACTGCACAATCCGGTTGCGCTCCTCCAGTGTGTTTACTGCGCCGTCAAACCGGGCGTACTCTATGTGGTAGTGCGTCAACATGCTGCCCACCAGGTCCAAACACGTCGTCCACTGAGAAAACAAGACGAGCTTGTGTCCCTTGGCCACCACTTTGGTCACCCGACGGAGCAGCTCTCGGGTTTTGTTACTGTGAAGCCACGACTCTTCCACACTCCGTGGCAGAGACAACGCCATGCACGTCGGGCACATAAGCGTGTTGTAGGAACACCGGTGACACAGCACATGGTCCTGACACACAATGGTGGTGGTGCCCTTGTCAAAATGCAACATCCACGGCTTCTGGTCGTCACGTGGCAACTCCATTGGTAACTCAGTGGATGGCGGCGCCACGGGTGCGGGCAATGACGGGAGCAGTGACGGGAGCAGTGAGGCATCGTCCTCTTGTGACAACGGAAACACCTCCACTTCTGCAGGAGGAGCAACTACTACAGCAGCAATGGGGCTTAAACACGCACTGCAACAGTCTGGATTGTCCACACAGGGCGCACTAAACAACAAGTGTTTTCTGGCCGCTTCGGAGAGAAACAAGAACGGGTGCACTGCAGACTGGCGCATGCGTAAAATTTTAAGCAGCTCAAACTCTTGCACCTTGGACCGGTTGTCACTGTTCAGTTGAATGTTGCGCACCGTGTTTTGCACATGAGCTTCCGCAAACGTGTTGGGCACCAGCTGCACCTTGGACACCACCGGCGGTAAAAAACTGGAGCTCTTGTGTCTCAAATGTAAAAACGTGGCCCGCCACAGTTGCAGGTTAAAGTCATTGTGTGCGTTGGTGCGCCACCACGACGACTTGCAATACGGCGGGATTTTCAAAAACTTGCACAACGCCATAATGTCAGACAGCCCATTCTTGTAGGGCGTGCCGGTGAGGCACCAACGGTTGCCACTGTTGAGCTGGGCAATGCTTTTGGAGGTTTTACTGCTGCGCTCACTAATGCGGTGAGCCTCATCCAACACAATACGCTTCCAGTGGGTGGTAAACAAGGGGGACGTCTTTTTCATGCTGCTCTCCATACGTGCAATGTCAAAGGTGGTAAGCACCACCTGACACGTCTCTGGGTTCCACAGCTGTTTACGGTTGCTCCCGTAGTACAGGAACAGTTGCTCCTCTGTAAACAGTTGCCGGCTGACCGCCTCCCGCTGCCAGTGCATCAACACACTCTTGGGGCAAATAACCAGGTTCAGCTTGTCGGCGGCGGCGGAGGAGGCACTTTGAGACATGTAGTTTAGCATTGTCACCGTTTTTCCCAACCCCATTTCATGGGCCAAGATGCCCCCCACCGGCTGGTTTTGATGGACACGCGGTTGAGTTTCTATCAGCCGCATCCACTGAATGGCCTCTTTTTGGTGGGGAAACAGCATGACCTTTTTTTTTTAACTCTCCCCACAGGGAATTAATAATTCAAGAGTGAACAAGGTCAAACGCGGGCGTGTTTTTTTATTGTGCCATAAAACAAAAAATAAAAAACTACTGTAACACTCTCCCCCTCTCAACATGCCCAAGTGTTACCGTTTTAAAGCCACCTATGAAGATGAAAAATATGATGAAGTGAATGAGGTTACTTTTCGGTGTAAACTGAAGCAAAAGCAGTGCATTAGCATAACTAACAGGAGGGAGCGCTGCCGTAACACGGCAATTGTGGGCATTCCGTACTGCCACACGCACATTCGCAGTGGGTTCCAGTTGCGGGTGGTGCAAGAGGGTGAGGGCCGGGTGTACGCCCATGACCCCAAGGCTGGTGCCAACCCCATTTACCGGGGAGATGACGACATTTGTATTGTCAAAGGGGAGGTGCTCAACACCCGCCAAGTGAATCAACGGTACGGGGACTATTTGACCGTGAAACCCCCGTACTTGTTTCAGACTCATGTAGACCGCTTTTTGGATTTGTCGTGTGACCGGAACTTTGCGGGCATGATCCGCCATGCCCGGAACTACCGTGAGGCAAACTGCATGGTGTTTGTTGCACGTGGGCCCGTCATGGGTGTGGGCAGGACGTTGTACCTGGCGGCAACTCGTAACATTTATCACGGTGATGAACTAATGCTAGCACCCGGACGCCTGTTTTTTTTACCACGTGGCAGACACCCCCACAAAACATACCCCTGTAAGTAATAAAAGTGTAGCAGTGTAGCAGCAAAAAACCCAAAATTTTTATAGTGTATATACAATTAAACTAGAGTAATAACCTATCCAAACCAATGTCTAAGAAACGTTCTAGGGATGAAGAACTAGCAGCATATGAGGAAGAACTAGCAGCATATGAGAATGAACTGAAAGACCCTACCTTAACTGAAGAAGAAAAAGAAATTTTGTTAGAAAACATACGTGAGTTAAGGGAACGTCTCAATTCCAAAAAACAAAAATTAGAGGAAGCGGCACCTGCGGCACCTGCGGCACCTGCGGCACCACTGACGAGAGAAGAATTGTTAAAAGCCCAGATACAAAAGTTATGGGCAGAACAAGCACAACAAGAGGCTCAAGCTAAAGCACTGCAAAACACTTTAGCAAAGGCGTCCAGGGCGGCGGCAGAGGCGTCCAGGGCGGCAGAGGCGTCCAGGGCGGCGGCGGCAGAGGTGTCAATGACGGCAGAAGAAAAAGCAGAAGAAGAAGCAAAGGTAGCACAAGAGGCGGCAAGAAAATCTTGTCCTGCTTCACAAGTTACCAAAGATATTTTACAGAAATATGTGAACTTATGTAAAAGCGATGCTAACCAACAAGAAAAAACAGAGAATTACAAATCGCTGATACGTAAGCTTCACCCTGACCACAACCGTGGATGTTTAGAACTCTCAACTAAAAAGTCCCAAGTGTTAGAAAGTTTAAAACAAAATTGTAATGATGCTGGAAAATCAAAGATTACATTTACCCCAGTCGACAAAAAGACGTATGACGATCTAGATGAGGAGTGGAAAGTTAAGCAAACGTTGATTCTTGCTCGTAGTCTTGGACCCATGCCTCAAAATGTGTGTAACCGGTGTAACAAAAATCTCTTTATTTCTTCTGATTGCGTCGTCAGTGAACCATTTTATGTAATGCCATGCTGCCCCGCGAAAAGGACGTTGTGTATCACTTGCTTTGATGCGTTGCCCAAGATTCATGGTGGTACAACAGCAGGTGGAGGAATTGGTGCGGCGGTTGACTGCCCTTATTGTGACAAAAGGTATCATTTTGTCAGCACTGACAAGTACAACTCTCTTTTACCTGCTGACAACCATTGTGCCGTGTGTAAAAAAGGGTTTACAAAATCGTTGTTTATTCATCCCAGTAAAAAATATAGGACCCTGTCTCAACTAGGAGATGTAGAGCCCCACCGAATAGGTGACCGGGTTGGTTGTGCTGCTGAGGTTGCGGAGGCTGCGGAGGCTGCTGCTGCTGCTGCTGCACCCAGTGTGGGTCTTGGTCTTCAGGAACCACCACCACCCAGGTCATGGTGGAAGTCTTGGTTGGGACTACAAGGTGGTTACTACATCCCCTTTGAAAAACAATATCAGTCACCACAACACCCTGCTTCTTCTGCCATTATTCGGAAGCGCCTATAAAACCACGTTTTTTTTTCTTTTTTTTCTGTACAAGCACAACAGAGACCACAGTAATAATAATCAACAGCAGCAACACTGGAGGGCCAATGACCAAGAGACCAGCTAGAGCTAACTGCCCAGCTGTGGGCACGGCTGGATAAAAATAGGGGATTACGCTGGTGTCAGTTATTCCCATGGTCCCCAACAACTGCACAATTTGATTGGTCATGCTGTCATACCCAATTGCCTCTGCAAACCCCACCCCGGACACTGGTTTTCCGTTGACGGTGCCACTCACTTGTACCCCCTTTTCCATGAAGGTCAAGTTGTCCACACCCTGTGACACGCCCGTTGGCAACGGCTGCTGGCCGGTTAGCGTCAGCTCAATAACCAGACCGCCGTGGTTCCAGTTTAACTTCCACTGTGACGCATACCAGTTACAGTACACCTGTGTCCAGCCACTCTTTTCCACCGTGCCATCTCCTTGAAAGGTGGTGACTGTCATGTTGTCCTGACTGGCACCGCTAAACTGAACAATGGACGTGTTGGTCAACGGGGTTACACTTGCGCCGTTGATACCAAAACTGGGGAGCACCGCGGTGGTAATGTGCATGTTGTTGTCTAGGTGCATAAAAAACCAATCCCACTGGGGCATCAACGTTTTGGGGTACTGACCCGTCAACAGTGTCACCGCTCGGAGGTACAAGTTATCAATGTAGCCAAACGGCTGCATGCGGGAGCCCCACTGGTGATCTAACCACCCCTGACCAGTTAGGGTGTAAGTTGTACCCCCGGCACCACTGGTGGAGGGGGGCACAACCACCGTGCCAGTCACTTTCAGGTTGGGCCAGCTGTAATACCTGTACCCCACACCATCAATACAGGGGGCACACCCGTTTTCACCCTGCAGAAAAAACTGGGGTGGGTTGCTAGAACCGTCACCCGCTGTCAGCGACAACTGGATTTGAAACCGGTCCGTGGACACACCACACTGAATAGAGTACCGGGCAGTGGTACCAGAAGAGTCAACAGACTGGGTGTACGCCAAGCCGTACTGCCTCCCGGTGGAAGAAAACACGGACCACTGAAACAGTGGGTCCGCTTTCATAGTAATCAACGTCCTGCTGGTGTCGGTGCCATCAAAAGCATCCGTGGAGGTGAGGTACACATTTCCAGGCAACTCCACACTGGCCTCACAAGCCACAATCTGTAGCTGAGTTTGGTCCACTGGGTCAATTGTGTTTTGCTTGGCAATCGCAAACGGGATGGTGCCACGCCGTATGATGGCCAACAAAATGGTCACGGCTTCTTGTTTGTCAGTGACACAGTTGCAAGCTAGGTAGTACCACTCATTGCGAATGTTCCAGTGGGGCCCATGGTCCCTTGGAAAATCAAAGGACCCGGGTTGCACCGTGTCCCAGCCGACACTGCTCAACGGCCCCGCCAGATCCATAGCAGCCAACATCCCTGCGGGGGACAACTGACGACCACTACCACACCCATCTCGTAACACCACCAGTGCTTCTTTACTGTACGGCACAAACGCCACCGGGTTGTTTAACAAATAGTTATAATACGTCAACAACCAGCCCTGATTTTTACTCATGTTGTTGCTTTTATTTGTACACGCCCTATTTTTTTACAGCGTCAGTGTACCGTTTGCGCATGAACATGTTCCATGGCTTTTTGTACGCCGAGTGCCGGGTGTTAATGACATACATGTTCATGTACCCGGGTGCAAAAAACTCACACATGCGGTCCGGCTGTGCGGGGCCGTCCACTAAAAGTGTTCCAAACCGTAAGGACTTGGGTTTGACGGGGAGGACCCAGTCCTCTGGAAACACCTCCCCACCGTACAAAAAGTTGTGAAAATGCCCCGCCATTTTCAATCGGCCGTTCTTGTTTTTAAACGAAAAAATGTCAATGTACAGCCCTGGCATGTCCTTGAACTTGACTTTCCACATCCGAAACATGGGTTTGGTTAACTCTTTGAAAAAACGAATGTTTTTGCCGTACCTGTTTTTCAGCACAGCGCCGACTTTATCAAACTGGCTGTCCAGGATGCCAATGTCCACGTCATCATCCCAGGGTATGGGGCCCTGGTGTCTCATACATCCAATCAGCGTCCCACCAATGGGCCAGTGCACCAAGTTGTGCTCACTCAACACGGTGGAAACCCGAGAAAGCGCTTCTTCACTTTTTTGAAGGGTGGTGTCGGAGTGCATGTACAACCGCAACGGCTTTTTCAAAGGGGCAGCTGGGCCGTAGTGCTCACAATAAAAAAATCGTAGCGCTAGGCCCACAAGTAGTAATAAAAATACAAACAGCACACAAACCAGCGCAAGTGCAGCAACAAGACCTTTGTTTGATGACATTTTTTATTAATCCACTATTTTTTTAAAAACTGTAACAAGCTGGGAGCAGCACTTCCTGCAGCGCCAGCGCCAGCGCCAGCAGGTTTACTTGCCTTTTTTGCCTTTTTTTTGGGTGGGGCACCACCAGTAAGGGTGCACAACGCCGACGCCGGGCGTTTCAGTGGGGGAGATGTTGTCGTAGTAGTAGTAGTAGTAGTAGTAGTAGTAGTAGTAGTAGTAGTACTAGCTCCCAACCCCACCACAGACGACGCCCTTTCCCCCAACCCCAACACACAGAACTGCCTGACGTCTTGAATGCGCCGCACACGCCGTTGCAGCTCCGAGTCCGCACGGTTCAACAAGTCTTGAATGGACGGCATGGGAAAAAACTGCAACAAGCGTAACAACGGCACACTCACCAGCTCCAGGTAATACAAGCGATCCAGCGGCAGTCCATGACGCTTCACGTACTCGGGGTGCTCTGCACGCAGGGACATGTTGGGCTCCGCCCGGTTCTCCACAATCACGTACGGCACCCGATCCCCCACACGGGGCACACCAAACGCCTTGCGAGCCACCATTTTGTTCACCACCTGCAACTGTGGCTGCTTGTCACTCTTGTACACCTTTTTCAGTGTCTTGGACGTCACCACATCCTCCACCGTCAAGTCACCCGTCATAAACTTTTGAACCATGGCCTCCAACAGCTGGTACCCCTCACCGTACTGCTGATGCTGCAAACACTTGTACAACACATCCTTCAACGTCGTCTTTAGGATGTGAATCTTGTCACGCCGCACAATTTCAATGCCCTTGGCATCCATTTTGGGGGGTTTGTGTGGGGAGCCCTCGTACTTCATGCCCACGTAGTTCTTTTTGCCCAGCAGCAGGTAGGGGTAGTACACCTTTTCAAACTCCAGCTTGTTGGGGGCTTTAAACAACGCCGACGCTCGTTTGCTCATGTCTTCTGCCACCTCAAACACCCGGGGCATCACCTCGGCGGGTGGCAACCCCGCCAACAACGGGCTGTCACGATGGAACTTGCACATCACAGAGTCCGTGTCTCCATACACCACGTGCACCCCAGGGTAGTTCGCCTCCACAAACGCCTTGGTGGCCTGAATCATCCCACGCCCCGTCAACGTCACCGTGTTGGCCACCCACAAACACTTGTACATCCCGTGCTCCTGCACACCCGTGAACCCATAAATGGAGTTGGCAGAAATTTTAAGCGCCAGCTGCCGGGAGTTGTACAACTGCTTAGAAAACGGGTCGGTTGCACTGTCCATGTCCTTCTTGGCTTGTTTGCGTGCCGCCAACAGGTGCTGTAAAATGGATGGCAGAATGCCCTTGGTGGTCTCACTGTTCACAAAGGTTGCCTCCTGTGCCTTGATGCGGTAACTGGACGTGCTAATGGCCGCGTTGCCCTTTTCTGCCTCATCAATCACCAGGGTGGAAAAACACAGGTTGTGGGCTTGAATAATGGACGGGTACAGGGACGCAAAATCCAGGGTGGCAATGGGGTCTTGGTAGTACCCCTGAACCGGGTCTAACACCGTGGCACCCTCATACTCTGCCGTTGCATCCCAGCCCGAGTCCCGGACGTTTAAAACAAAGTTGTGCTCCTGAGCAAACCTGTAAATCTGGTTGTACGCCTTGATTTGTTGCCCCCGGGTACAAATGTCAAACAGCAGGGTGTGAGTCACTTGGGACATGAGCACCGTGTCTGGTAGCACCGCCAACTTGTTCATCAGGTACAGTGTCAAGTCACAGTCCACCACACAGTACTTGGCAATACGGGCTCGGTCCACATCCGTGCACCGGTACATGGCAAACAGCTTCTTGTAGTTGTTGTCCCCACAGGCGGTGCGACACTTTTCAAAGGCGTTGACCACAAAGTCAGAAAACACAATTTTTTGTTCCAAAGAGTCGTTCATGGTATTAATAGTGGCCTCCATGTCATTCAACACGTCATGGAACCGCGCCACCTGTTGCTCCTCCAAGTCGTTAGGCACCCTGGCGGTGTACAAGTCCTCCCACTGACACCAGGCCGCCTCGGACAGTTGTTGCAACCGGGTCACTGGTGGGATGCAAAACGCCATTTGCTCAAACCCGTACAACAGCTCCTCCACACACATGACCGCCCACTTGGGTTTAATGAGTTTCACTTTACCCATGCACTGTGGCACAAACAGGTGAGCCACGTCATCCAGTTTATAAGACGACAGCTTCTGGTTCACCTTCATCCACATGTACAAGTCCATGATCATGCGCCCGCTCATCACAAACTCCACCAGCTCGTTCTCCCCCATGGCCGCTGACGTCTTTTCATACTTTCTAATGGGCTCGTACAACCCAATGACCCGACTCATAAAGGAGAACCGTGTCTTTTGATACACGGACAGCCCCAGCAACTTTTTCAACCGGTTGTTAAGGTAGGCACAGTCAAACCCGGAAATGTTGTAGCCCGTCACCACATCGGGGTCACTGTACAGCACCACAATGTCCCGAAAGGCGTGAATCATTTCCACCTCGGACGCAAAACACAGGACCAGCACACCTGGAACTGGGGCACAGGTGCCCAGCACCAACATGACGCGCCCCACAGGGTCAGTGGACTGCGTGTGCCTCCAAAAGGTTAACCCAATGTAGATGACCGAGTCCAGGTTGGGGTCTGGAAACCCACCGGTGCTGCTGTCACACTCCAAGTCAAATGCTAGCACCAACAAAGGGGCAATCAACTCTTCCACCACATAGTGTAAAGCCCCCAAAGCCGCCGTCCACTCTTGCACACAGTACGTCTGTCGTAGTGTACAGGGTCTGGCGTGAGACACCTGCACCCATCCAGACGCCCGTAACCCCGTTTGTGCCAGGAACTGACTGGAGGCACTGATCTTGTTTTCACTCACGTCCAACTCGGTAACTTTAAACCGGTGAGTCCACAGCCGTTTACGGTTTTTGGTTAACAAGCTGTACAGCTGCATCCTCACAATGTCATTCCAGCAAGAGAACTTGACAAACGGAAAGAGCTTGCGAGTGGCCTTGTTGTGGTCATCACTCACCCAGCCGTACGCCCGGTGGCGCCACTGCAGCACCGCCGTCAAATGGGTGGGGCTTTTAAGACGCAGTGCACGAACACAGTCTTCAAGCAGGACCTCCATGTAGCGCTCAAAACTGGGACCAAAGTCCAGGGGGAGTTCCACGTACAGGTACGGCATGAACTCACTCACTTTGACACACACACTGTCACCCTGGAGTGTGTTGCCAAACAGGTACACCATGGTGGGTTGGTCTGCAGTTTTCCACCGGTTTGTGCTTTGAAGGGCACTCAAGTACGCCGAGAACTTGCTGGGGCTTAACAATGACAGGTCTGCACCGTCTTCCAGAGACTCTTCTGGCAGCACCTCATGTGTCACCAACACATGGAACAGCTGAAACTTGACGGCACGTGGTGGTGTAGCAGCAGCAGCGGCACCTGCGGCGGCACCTGCACCTGCGGCGGCATCAGGACCTCTCCTTAACTGCTCCTTGAACTGGGTCAGCTTCACCCTCTGAGCGTACGACAGGGAGCCATTGTTACTTGACATGGGTTTTAAAAGTGAGGAACCAAAAAAAACAAAAAAAAGTAAAAAACACATATTTATTTGTCCCGACGAATTGTGTACTTGGATTGTGGCAAGAGTTGTTTGGCGGTGCAGCGTTCATACTCTAAACTGTAGTTTGCAAACCCCAGGTTGGAATAACAGGTGCCGTAGTGGGGTGTGGATGCTCGGAGTTCAAACTCTGTAAAGTCAACAATGGTCAAAAAGGCAATGTTGGTAGACACGGAGCGGTTCCACTTGTAGGCACTGGGGAGGGTCACGTTTTCTAGTACAAGGATGCCCAAGTCACGTGTGAGAAACAGGAACTCTATCTTACTGGGGATGGTCAAGCCAATGACACGAGACACGTTGCTGACACTGTTTAGTTGGAGGGTGAGCTTGCACCCCAGTAACCACGGAAAGCTGGGCACCAGATCGGTGCACATGTCCAGGGGCTGCTCTTGCACGGGGTTGCCGTAACGCTCATTCCCAAGGTTGTTTTGCATACACGGCAACGCGACAACCGGCTTGTCCAGGGCCTCACAGTACGTGTCACAGGAGATGCCGTAGTTACTGACCAGGTCAGTGGGTTCATACTGTGGATACTGCTCATACGGTGTGGTAATCATGGGCCCTTTGTTATAAAACACATTAGGCAGGTAGTTGTTAAACTGAAATTGTGTGTTGTGGGTCGCCATGGGTTTTTTTTTATTTACAACAAGTTGAATTTATTTTTTTTCAGGCGGGTACAACAGGGTAACAATGTATTCCATGTCAGTTGCTACGAACGGCTCCCCCTCATACTTGGACAGGGTGTCATTGTCAATCCGGAACAACAGGCCAGAGTACTTGAGCTCCGACTTGACGTGGGGAATGTACAGGGGCATGATGTGATCAAAATACGCCTTGGGCCCCCGTTGTGCCAAGGTTTTAATAAACGCCAAGTGTTCTTTAGCTGTGTCGTCCGTACCAAAGATTTCAATGTTCACCTTCATGGTGGGCACACACACTTGACACACACTCACTGGCAAATCAGCCGACTCTGGGTTCTCATTTTTGGCCGCCGTCACCACTTTTTGGCACTCTTCAATCACCACTTCATCAATGAACTGCACCACGTACGTCCCTCGGTTGTCAAAAAACACGTAGTTGTTGGAAAGCGGCATTTGTTTGAATGAGGCCACGAAAAAAAATATTTATTTTTTTGGTTTGTTACAACTCTAACTCTCCTACATCATCAGCACCGTCAGCACCGTCATCAGCGGCAACACCATCCAAAACACGGTTCCACAAGCCTTTACGAATAATATATAACGCGCGTTGCACTAAACCGTCTTCAAACGAAAGGTTACGCTTTGGTGTATCTGGTGGTATTTGTACCCACTTACTGTCATGTGTTCCTTCGTTACAACCTTCATTTCTGATAGCATGTTCGACCTCATGAAGAAGGATGGACGCAGGTAATGGTTTTAAATAACGTTTGTAAATAAAGTTTTGTTCAAGTTTAGACTGAATAGTTAATGGAGTTAACGTTTTTAAAAGATTTAAAAAAACAAAGAGCGAAGTCTTATGGGAAAGTAATAAGTCTGCGTTAATTGTTATAGTATGGTATTCAAGCTGATAAAAACCGCCCAAATCACCTGTTTTTAACTTTTTACAAAACACTTTTGGTGCTTGTTTTTTAAGTTGAATTACTCCTACAAGTTTTCCCAAATCCCAGTACGCACTCACAAACTTTTGAAAAAACTGTTCCACTTTTTGGAGTAATACTTGATCTCCTTCGCTAACATCATCATCTTCCTCAAAATCTTCTTCTGCAATGGCATTCAAGTTTTTGGATTGTAACCACTTCATTAACGCTTGTGTTTGTTCTGGCAAAGAAGACAGACTTGATAACAACTCTTCTTGTCGTTTTGTCAAGTCTTCAAACTTTGTGTTTTGCATAATACCAAAGCTACTTTGTATCAATGACGCAAAAGTGGGATTTTCAGGGCCTGGCTTGTAATGTAACATAAAATAAGAAAAGTTGGGTACAGATTGGACATCATCAAGTCTTTCCACATGAGGTACTAGTTGATTCAAAGAACTTGTATTTGTAAAGTTAGGTAACAACTCGTCATACAGTTTTGAATGACTGTCATACAACCCGGACGTTATTTTTTTTAGTGCCCCAAAGTACAGCGACTCTAATAAAAACTTTTGCATGTGTTGCTTGTTTTCATTAGACATTTGAATCCGTGCACGAGTTTGTACTGGTGTGTACACCCCATGTTTAACGTTTACAACCAAGTGACGGGTTAGCGCGGTGTAAAACACTGACGGCAACAAATCAGTATACTTTACAAAGTCTTCTAGTGGTAAAAACGGCACATTTTTAGTAAACAAATACGACTGAATGCTTGCATCTGTAATAAATCTAGATTGAAACAATTCGTTTTCACAAAGTTTCAATGTGGACGTTTTAACGGGACTGTCATTGAAAAAAAGTTCTTCCATTGGCACCAAACTAAACACTTTGTAAATGTAGTTCAAGAACTTGCTCATTAAAACAGTGTTTTCAATGGTGTTAGTTTTTTTCATTACAACAACAACGTCAGTTTTGTTGGGAGACTCTTTTTCGTAACGTTGAACTTGAAGATTTACATTTGTAACACGCTGGGTTTCCAAGTTCCTTTGTGGAATGCCGTGTATAAAAGTTGTGATGTTGTTAAATGAGGTGTTTACAAACACTTCCGCACTTTCTCTATACACGTTAAAAAACCCACTCCCCATTTCACCTGTTATAGACTCGGAGGGCAACTTGGAGCTCAAAAAAGGCACCAACAGAGACATGATGCCATCAAATGGAATGCCCACAAAATCGGTGATTTGATACACCAAATATTCTGGACTTTCTTTCAGGTACACTCTGATTTCTTGTATGGTGCCCGCTGGCGCAGCAGAAATGGCATCAATGGAGTTTTGAATAGTTTCGGTTAAAACAGCTTCAACAAAGGTTTTGGTAGACCCCTCATTGATGGCAATTTCTGTGGTTTGTAGTTCAAGCGGTTGCCGGTTTTCTTGCGCAAAGGTTTGCACCTGTTGGAACGCTGAATCAGGAAGAGGTTCAGGTTTGGGTTCATACACAAGTACAAAGCTTACAAACTGGTTTAACGTAAAAGTATACACGGCTTGATTATCCGCCAACTGAAAAGGTACATACACTTGTAGTTTTGATGTCAGATCAGCCAATGTTTCAAGATACAAAAGTAAAGCCGCATGTAGTTTTGAAAACACGGTAAACTTTTCATACTGCTCTTTTACTAAAAAATTATGCGAATGTTGAAAATCTATAAAAACTTGATGGCCCGCATGCACAATACTTTCTTCACAAACTAATCTTAACATTGGGATATTAATTTTACAATAACGATCAATGAACAAGTACGTTTGTTTGCAAATCTCATCACGTTCTTCATTCATTTTTTGAAGAAAAAACGATTCTATGAACTTTGTAATTGTAGGGTAAAACAAGTCAAATGAAAGAAGCACAACAATCACATAAAACGAAAAACAAGTTAATGGTTCTTTTTTGACACAATGTACCAAAAAATAGGCTTTAAAATAGGAGGCCGCAGTTTTTCTGTTTTGAAAAAGGTATTGCTGGAAAATGAAACGAAGATCGGACCGATCTGGTGGTTTGCTATCCTCCAAAACGTTCCTATAAGGAAAAGACTGTTCAAGAAAAAAATGGGCGTTTTCAACAACAGTGCAAGGGTTTAAAAATGTTTCAGTTATCAAGATATACCTTTCTAAATTATAAATAAATAAAGGAGCCAAACTAAATAAAAACTCTGTCCAAGTCAAAGACAACTCTAAAAGTTGAGGATAAATGGATGTTATGTACTCCAACCGTTGTTTTGTTGGTGTAGTTCGCATTTCATAGATTTGTTTGTTTAATTCTATTTCTTCACCGTTTTTGATATAGATATTTTTTACCTCTGATTCAGGATCATAATCAGACCCAAACGGTAACCCAAATAGTTTTAAAAAATCACTTCTCTTATTACGATGTCCGTAATGAGGTTTGACGTCAATTAAATATCTCTGTAAAAACATGTACCATTCCTGATGTAAACTCAAAGTGCTATCAAGAGCAGTTAAAAAAATAATGTCTGCTAAAATACATTTAATTAAATTAGGTATTACAACCTCTGTTATGGAAAATTTTTGATTGTCCCTTCTTTCTTCAATATAATAACATTGAACATCTTGGCGTTCTGTTTTTCTAACAGGTAATGGTTCATATTTCTCAAAAAACGCGATTAGCTTACACGTTGCCTGGCACAAAAAGTTCATTACATTTTCAGGTACTCTTTGTTCCGGAAAACATTTTCTATAAGCGTCATGAATGTAGGTCGTATACACACTATCCACCTCAGTGGCCACAAACTCTTCAGCCCCCATTACATAAAGTTTATCATCAGGATTACTTATTGCTAGATTCACTGCGTAATTAGGTGTCTCACTAAATACCTTATCAATAAAAACAAATGATGTCAACCCCGCATTGGTTGCCGTGTTGCTAACAAAAGGCAATATAACCACTTTTTTACGCCAAAACACATTGCTTAAAAAAGGCACATTCGCAGTCAAATAGGCTTCTAACTTGGCCACTTCTGTGCGCTCTGACACAACAAACCTCTTTTCTGGACCCACATCAAAAATTGACAACAGATCAAAGTGGGTGTGATCCACTAAATAGTACTCTTGTGGAACTTGAATGGCGTTCAAATAATTTCCAAAAAACGCCTTGTTTTCAGAAAGGGTTGTGTACACTAAATATGCTTTTAGAGCTTGTTGCAGCACCAAAATGTTGCGCCTCTCCAAACATTGAGCAACCAGGTTGTTTAGCTCGTTTGTTAGGAGCATCTTGGTGACGTCGTTTAACAAAACGTCATCACGTGACACGGGGACCCGTGTGTTGCCAGGTAAATCAATAATGACTTCAAACAGTGGCTCAAAAATAACAGGCACCGAGATATACACCACCGCCACAGACCTAACTAGTATAACAAACAGGTTTTGTGTACTCTCTTTTAAAATGGTCACACTTGCTTCCTCCCGCTTCTGTTCTTGAACCAAAGAAGCACCCTGAATAGTTTTAGTAGACACACTGGGTACAAACAACTTTCGCAGCAACACTTTTAAAGACATGCCCTCTGCATAGTCTTCAATTTCCAGCTTGTCAGCCGCAACATGCACATAAATCTTTTTGTCACTGTGAATGTCACTGCCTTTGTTGAGTTGAACAAACTGCGGTGTGTCTTTTGTTCTGTAAGCAATCAGGGCGTTGGTAATATAAGACAGCCGTTTGAGTTGGTTAATAAACTCTTCCACGTTGTGGGGTGACAGTGGGTCCTCTGGTGGGCAGTTCAAGGTAACAATTGTACCCGTCTGAGTCACGTTTGTCTCTCTGTTGTACACCAACCTAAACTCTAACTGGTTATTGCACTCTTTAACAACACAATAAAACATGAGGTGGTTGTCCTTGTACTTGTAGTAACTCCTAATGTCCAACGAACGGTGTGGATGCCCTACTAGCCAGTAAAGAATTGAAAAAAAGCCCATGCCAAACTTGCCCACTTGGGAGCCCGGGTTGTAAGAGTCCACACTGTTTACTGGCAACTCCATGATGCTTTGCTCCGGGTCTGCAAAAATACGGGTAGATGCCACCCGAATCAACGACTTGGCAATTTTAGAACCGTAACGGGTGCACTGCACAACATTGGTACCTTGTAAAAACGCTCTCTTTTTTACACCCTTAAACCCGGTGCAAATGAGGTGATACATGGGCTTAAACTCCGAATAATCTCCTGGGTAGGGATACAAGTAGACCACGGGCGTAATGTTTTTGTGTACAACACTTGGTTCCCTACGACCCTCAATGTAATAAAAGTGTCTTCCATTTTTCCTAAAATTGTCTCGAGGGTCAACAACAGCCAGGTTATGAAAAAGTAACCCAATGTTTTCCAGATCATTCTTTTGCAACCTCCTATTAGGCTTTGCGCGAAAATTGACCCCAGACACATCATCAACATACACACGCACTAAACTTGTGGGGCGCTCTGGACTAACCAATTGATAGGGTAAACCGTCCACCCAAAAACCTACCTCTTCATCTATTTCTTCAGCTATAGCCTGTACACTTTCACCTAGGGACGCCTCCGCCTGTAACAACAAGTTGAAATCACGCAACTGATCTTCCACAACCTCTTGAAAATCAGCATTGTAACACAAATCCAGAGGGCGGCTAGATCGGATATTGTAAATGTAGTAGTTCTTTGCTATATGCAACAAAACAACTTCTAAGGAGAAAGGATTATAACGCTCTGGTGGTGGGCCTACTACTAATGCTTTCAAAAGAAGCAATTGATTTTTCACAACGCTTTCACACAAATTCTTAGGACGTTTAAATTGGCTATAGTAGTAATAGTATTTTTTTGATACATCCAACAAAATAGCTTCTCTGGAGTTAGGATTATAATGCTCTTGTTGTGGGACTACTACTGCTGCTGAGGCCGGTGCTGGTGGTACTACTACTGCTGGTGGTGGTACTACTACTGCTGGTGGTACTACTACTGCTGGTGGTACTACTACTACTACTTCCGAAGATGCAGGTGATGGTACAACCGACTCTGGACTTACTCTTCTTTTGCGTGCAAACTCTTGAATGATCCTTGTGTCCTCCTCCGTGTCGGTTGACACGTCACTTACGTATTCAAAATAGAAGCCAGATGGTGCCAGTGTGGAAAAAACATGTGCCGGCTGCCCGGCCACCGTGTACTTGCTCAACGTTTTTAATTTTTTTTTGGGACGTTTTTCAGACGACATACCCACTTTTTGTTTATTTTGGAACAATTTTTTTTTTTTTAGAATTTTTAAGAACTATACCCTAACACAAACTATTCAGGATGTCAAGTGCTTTGGAGTGAAATAAAATGCTAGTGTGCCCCAAGTCAGGTTGGTCAAACTTGAGGAATGTAACGGGGCGGCCATGATTGTTGTCAAGCCATGTTTGAGGAACCATGAGGGAAAGGTATGGCACGGTGCCATCTCCACACATGTGCTCCACACAAGACAATGTTTGGCCATAAAACACTCTTTCGTCTTTCATGGTGACATTGGTGTGATGAAACTGGTCCGAGTTGTACACCACCTCTAACGGAGTGCCCCTTTGGATAGAAGTAACACACACAAACGGCACACCAGGGGCAGCTACTGTTAACAACGGCTTCACGGTGTCCCTGTAGGCTTGAGCAGCATTGGGCACCCTGCTCTCCAGCAGTGTCAACAGCTGTGAACAGTTGTAGGTCTGCAACGGTTCCTGGACTGTTACCATGGGTGCGGTACTTGTAAACACATCTGGGTGAGGTAGCATCCACAGCACACCCGCCGCGTTTTCAATCAAGGGTTGATACCAGTCATGACACCCGGTGTTACAAAGGTACCCCATGCCGTTGTTGTCTCCACTTAAAATGGACCGAATGCTTTTCCCAGCACCCCCAAACGCCCCGTTGACACTTACCCAACGTTGCACAAACTTGTTTTTCCACTCCGCCGGATCTGCCTCCACAAGCGGCAAATAAATGTTAAAAAACGTCAACAAAAGTGGGGAGCCCATGGAGTGTGTAAGGAACACCACTTCTTTTTTTTGAATGGCGTACACGTGCTCTATGAGGGCCTTCAGGGAGCGGCAGTAAAAAGTCCATACCCCAGGAGATGTAATTTTTCTGAAATCAAACCCGGCGCCAAACAGGTTGGCTTTGTTGTGGTGTTGCTCTGACCACGGCACAAAGCCTTGACGTACAAACAAGTTTACAACACCCTGGAACTGCCAACTGGATGTAACGTTTTCATGCAACACGTTGCACACCCCCTCCAGTCCACCAAAGTCTGGGGTGGCACAAAACTTGCCATCTCTCCAGTGGGAAGTACGGTACGGGGTGCTGGCACGCTCTGGGAGTTTGTCATCAAACGTTTTTGTCTCTGGATTGTACACCACCGTCAACTCATCACGCCAAGCGTTTGTCACGTGAGGAAAAAACCCCTGCCAGTTACACCACTTTAGCTTGCCGTCACTTTTGTTGTACAACCGTGTCCCTCCCAACCCAGGAATAAGAATCACCGGATGGCGTGCTGAGCGTGCTGAGCGTGCTGCTGCTGAGGTCAGCAACACTCCAACACCACGTGAACGCAACCGTTTATAAAAGTAAATCAGCACACACAGCAGCGTCACCCACGCACCGTATTGCTTGGCCTTTTGTTGCAACATTTTTTTTTGTTGGTTTTTCAAGAAAAAATATGTGTGTTGGGGTAACAGTAACAACAATTTGTACATTGTATAAATAAAAATAAATCATGATGCAGTCAGAGTCCTATTGTTCCATTGTGGTTTGTGACCAGGTCAACAGTGTTGTCATTAACAGTACCGGCAGTGTGAGCAGTGCATCAAACAACTTTAGCCCTTTTTGCTCTGGACATGCAGTGACAGTGGGAAAAAGTGTAGTGTCTAGTAGTAACAATACCACCAGTGTATCGTCCGCCACCACCTTTCCATCTAATGTTGAAATCCAAGGGAGTGGTATGTCCATCCTAAACAACTCGGTAGTGACAGAAGTGGTTGTGATTCCAGATGTTTCCTCTTTGTATCCCACGGTGCTTCGGTTTCAAACAGGGCTGCTCACTGCCGTGAACACCTATGATTTGGTGTTTACCATCAACACAGCCACCTTTACCCTTCCATTGGTGGAGATGGGTGAGTACAACTTTTTTGTGCTTTGGGGTGATGGGTCCTTTCATCACATTACCACCTGGGATGACAGCAACGCAACTCACAACTATGGGTCCACTTTTCAGGGAGAAGTTCGTATTGTGGGGCAGTTGCTTGGCTGGGTGTTTAACAACAGTAACTCCTATCAAGATATTTTGACGATAGAGTCCTGGAGCCCGCTGTTTGAACCCGGTACGACAGAAGGACATTACTTTGAGGGATGCAACAACTTGGTTATTAACGCCACTGAACCTTTAAACTTATCACGATGCACCAACATGGCGTACATGTTTACAAACTGTACGCAACTTACTGGGAACGCCGGGTTTGACGCCTGGGACACTAGCCAAGTAACCAACATGTCGTACTGTTTTTATGGGTGTTCTAATTTTAACGCCAACATAGGCAGTTGGAATACTGCTGCGGTCACGGACATGAGCAACATGTTCACTAGCGCGTCCATGTTTAATCAACCCATTGAAAGCTGGGACACCAGCCAAGTGACGGACATGTACAACATGTTTTACTACTGCACCTCCTTTAACTCACCACTGGGCGCTTGGAAGGTTGGAAAAGTAAAACAAATGGGGTCTATGTTTGAGAGCTGCACGGTGTGGAATCAAAACATTAACAGTTGGGACGTCAAAAATGTGACGGATTTCGGAGGCATGTTTGCCTCCACACCCGAGTTTAATCAGCCATTAAATCAGTGGAATACCGGGAGGGCTAAAAGAATGAGCAGCATGTTTTATCAAGCCACCAAATTTAATCAAGACATTGGCTCCTGGAACACAAGTCAAGTCACTGAGACCAACAGCATGTTTTTAGAGGCCGAGGTGTTTAATCAAGACTTGAGCTCCTGGGACATGAGCAACGTAACGGACATGTCTGGCATGTTTAGTGGTGCCTTGGCATTTAACACCTCTGTTGACATTTGGAACGTGGGAAAGTGTCAATATTTTAACGAAACCTTCTCAAGCAATTGCGGGTACAATCAACCCTTGAATAGTTGGAACATGAGCAGTGCGTTGAGTTGTAGCAACATGTTTTCTAACAGCAACTTTAACCAGCCGTTGGACAAGTGGGACGTGTCTTCTGTTACGTCCACGTATGGCATGTTTGCAAGCAGTCCGTTTAATCAAGACATTAGTTCTTGGGACACATCAAATGTCCAAGACATGCAGGCCATGTTTTATAACACTTCCAATTTTAACGCCCCTATTGGGAGCTGGGACACGGGAAAGGTTCAAAATTTTATTTCCATGTTTAGCGGGGCGTTGGCGTTTAACCAGGATATTGGTGGTTGGAATGTGACCAGTGCTCAAAACATGAGCAGCATGTTTATGAACACCCCGTTGTTCAATTACTCTCTGGACAGCTGGACGTTAGGGCCGTACTTGTACAATATTACCAGCATGTTTGACTCGTCGGTCTACAACCAGCCGTTAAACTCCTGGAACGTGAGCAATGTGTCGACTATGGAGGGACTGTTTTTGTCCTCTCAGTTTAACCAACCTTTAAGTAACTGGAATGTTGGTAACGTACAGAACATGAAGGTCATGTTTTCACAGTGCCCTTTTAATCAAGACATTAGTGGATGGAATGTGTCCAATGTGCAGTACTTTGATGGCATGTTCAAGGGCAACAGTCATTTCACAGGGACGGGGATCGGCAGTTGGACAATTAGGTCAAACATTTCAGTGTGGATGACCTCCATGTTTGAAAACGCAACTGCATTTAACACGCCGTTGAACAACTGGAACACAACATATGTAGTCAACATGAAAAACTTGTTCAAGGGCGCTACTGCCTTCAATCAGACACTAAGTAACTGGCCACTACTGTACTGTTCTATCATGGAAGGCATGTTTAACGGGGCAACGAGTTTCAAACAAAACCTGTCCAATTGGTCCCCCTTTAATGTAACCAACTTTCAACTCTTTTTAAACGGCGTGGACATTAATGACCCCAGCAGCACCGCCAATCAAAACAACTACAATGCGTTGCTGGTGTCGTGGGGCACTACCAAGCTGGCAAGTATGCAAGCCAATCAAATTTTTAGTGGTGGCAACAGCAAGTACACTGTATCTGTAGCCGGAGCCAGTCGTGACAACCTAACTTTAACCAAGGGATGGCAAATTTCAGATGGAAACGGTGTTTAAAACTACAACAACCAACCACAAGTTACAAAATATTTTATAATAAAGTGGATCATTATGTCTTTTTACGTGTACCTGTGATGATTGGTTTTGGTTTTGTTTTTGTTGACAAGTCACGTTTTGCTGCTGCTTCCCCGGTTGTACTACCGCGGCCCTTACCACCACCGGTTGTGCCTGCAACGTTGTCAAAAAAGCGCAAAGCACTGTCTTTGGTGCCGGAGGGGACTACGGAAAAGCCTACGGAAGGGCCTACGGAAAAGCCTACGGAGGGACGTACGGAAGGGCCTACGGAACCTAGTAAAAAGGAGCCCAAGAAACCCAGGCTACGGATGGTAAAGCCCAAGGCGCCTTGTCTTATTACTACAAAGCCGACGTTTGAAGGCGTTGTAAAGCAGGAGCTTGCCCTTGGCACTCCGTTGTTTGTGTACATGCTAGCTGAGGACTTTGTCAAACATGTGTTACTGGAGTCAAGTGATGATTTTTATTTTTATGTGGACCTTTGGAAGCCGTTGTTTACGGTGTTACCCACCACGCAGTTTTTTAAAATGCAAGCTCTAGAACCGGACATTAACGTGATGGCAGCCTTTCAAACCGAGTATCCGTCTTTTTTAAAGGAGCTGTCCCCGTTGCTGCCACTCAAGTCAAGTCAGTGCCTGTTTTTGTCTTTTTTATTTCGGTGGTGTGCCACACTCTACTACGCCAAAGAGGTGCAGTTGAAAAAAACCAAACACGGGTTGGAGTTGTGGACGCGTAGACCTTTTTCTGACACACCACCCATGGTTGTTTCTTCGGCGTGGTCAGTACGGGTCACGCTCCTCCCTGTTCACCAGGCCTTTATTAAAGAACACATGGGCAGCCTTAAAAACATGTTTACGGTTTTAGAACAAACGTATCTTGTGTTGGGTCCGCTGTCTTATGTTGTTCAAGGTTGCAAAGTGTGTCACAATGTTGCTCCCAACAGTAAGGGCAACTGGTGGAAGTCGTACCCGTACAGAGGCCCAGACTCGGAGGAGCAGTTCACCTCCTTGTCCCTGTTTAAAACCTCCGAGTGTTTAGAGAAGCAGTTAGTGTTGGCTTGTAGGCCACTGCTGGGGGAGGATTTGTTTCGGTGCTCTTCCAAGTTGTGCTCTGATCACCGGGAGTCCCGGTACACTTTTAAAATGTAACACGTTTCCAACCATATTTTTTGCGGAGAATCACATACACAATCACCACTAATAAAACAATAAGTACCGTGACTGACGCTGCAATCACGTAAGCGGCCTCTTCTTCATTTATGCCTTCGTCCTTGTGTTTGTCCTTTAGATTCAAAATGGAAAGATGAAACGCCTGACTCCATTGCAGTGCCACCAGTAGTGACAGCGCATACAGAACGACGCTTGTTAAGATGAGACCAATTTTAAGATTGGGTACAATCACCCGACCAGTTTCTGGATCAATAGATGTATACAGTAATGCATTCATCGTTTTATTTTTTTTTATGGAAAAAAAAACCCTTACACTTGCCAGCCCGTCCACTGCAACGGCAGGAGAGGCACCGAGAAGATGCCGTAGTTGGTGATGGGGATGTTGGTTGACCCAGGCGGCAGAATGGTCCCCACTGCCTGTGAGAATATTTTGACAAACTTGATGAACTCCTGGGCACCCTGGGGGGTGTTCCACACCCCAAACGCGTTGGGGATACCGCAGGGGCCACCTTGGCCTGACGGGTAGGCACAGGTTTGATACGGGTTGTCCCCAGAAATTTCAACCGAGAACAACGGGAAAATACGGCTGGCAACATCAGGAGTGAGCCCCTGAGCCCAGCTCCAGTTGTTTTTAATAATGGTTTGAAAGTTTTGCACGCCGTTGCCGTTCCACAGGGTTTGAGCGGGCGTGGCGGTCTTCCAGGCTTGGGCGTACATGGAGTTGGCAGCAGGGTACGGGTAGGCATCACACCCACCAAGGGTTTTTTCGTAGTAAGAGTCCACCAGCTCCGTGCCCACCGGCCATGGCAGGTCACCGTTGTTACAAGAGGTGGTTAGGTTGTACACTTCTGGGTACATTTCATCTGCCCGGGTGTCATCGGTTGCAGTCAGCAGGGCCACCCCGGAGCTAATTTTGCTGCCGTCATAGGTGGTGCCCACCTTGTAGCTCACACCCAGCTGCCTCATGGCCTGCCGAAAGAACTTCATGGAAACACCTGAATCCCACCCCACACTCTGGGCGTCAATGACAATGCCTGTGAACAACTCCCGACCCATCAAGTCGTTCCACTGCTTCACCAGGTACACGGCCTTGGCAAAGTCGTTGCTACAGGTGACGTCAGGGTAGTTGGGGTCACAGCACAGCCCCAGGCCCTTGTACAACGAGTTGGCACAGCACATGCCGGCGTCACACAGGGTGATACACTTGGGGCTTTTAGCACCCGGGTTTTGGTAACACTTTTGTGTTGGACCACACCATCCACAGGACTCATCGGCCTGGGGCATCCAGCAGTCGCCGTTGTGACACTCATACCCCGCAGGGCAAGGCGATTTACAGGGCGGTGACCCGCACGCCATGTTACAAGGAATCTGTTGGGTGGTCATGAACGCCTGGCCGTCTGGCGTGTCAGGGTACTTGAGCCACGGGTCCGCACGGTCAATGTACGGCATGGCATACATGGTGACCCCCTCTGGAATGTACTGCAGCAGCTCGGTGTACAGGGAGTTGGTTTTAGAGGGGTAAAAACAGTTGGGCACGCCCTTGTCGTTCACCGGGTACTCCACCCGCAACAGGAACTTGGTGACACAGAGTCCAGCGGGGTTGCTGCCACAAATCAGGCTTCTGAGGTTCCTAAAGTACTGAATCAACGCGGGGTTGGTGGGGTCCACTCCAATGGGGGGGTGCTCTGCCCAGAACACCATGGGGAACCCGCCGGCGGCGCAAGTAGTCTGGGGGCAGCTGCCGGATGGAGTAGGTGGCGTTGGCGCCGTGCACTCTGTTTGGCAGTCCGACACCTGCTTTGTTCCCACCGGGCAGCTGTTGTTGGCAACGTTGCACCGGCCGGTGTTGGGGTTGCAACAATGGACCGTCACTGGCACTGGTGGGGCTGGGGCTGTACACAAACTACAGTCAGACACTGGAGATGACCCCGCTGGACAGCTTGTACCGTTTACTTTGTTACACTGGACGGGAGTGACACTGGAGTTGCAGCAGTACACGGTCTGCGTTGGTGTGGGGGGTGCTGGGGGCTTGCAATCTGTCTCGGAGCAGCTGTTGACCTGCACCGTGTTCCCCCGGCAGTAGTCGGGGTAGGTGGTAGTGCTGCAAGAACCAGCGGCACGGTCACAGCAATAAATCTTGGAGTTGCACTGGGAGCAGTCTGTAATGGTCTTCCAGCCAGAGGGGCAGGCCCCGTTGATTTGCTTACACTCCCCGGTGCTGTTGGGGTTACAACAGAGCTGCGTGGTTGTGTTGCTGCAGTTGGCATCACAGCAGCTCTTGTACAACCCTGTTGAGTCCTGAACACAGGACCCGTTGACACAAGAATACATCATGTTGGGCACAGTACAGGGTGTGTTGGTACCTTGACACACCGCAGGGCACTGCCAATCCTTACAGTAACTTCCAGCTGGACAAGACATGTTTTTTTTTATTATCAAAGCACCGAAAAAAAAAAAAAGGGTTTAAACAAGGCTCAACAATTGTGGTTCATCATATGTTTTGACGGTGCAACCCAGCTTGTCAAAGTACTTGACACGTTTCTCACTTTGCCCCTCAAACACTGAAAAGTTGTCTACAAAGTCCACAATGAGTGGCGTTTGTTTGTCAACATGTTTCCGGAGCACCCGGCCCACACTTTGTTCAATGTCTGACCGTGGGGTGACAAGGAACAGCGTGTCTAGCCGTGGCAAGTCAAACCCCTCACTGCAGTAGTGGTACGTGGAAATTAACACTGGCAGTTGTTTGTTGACTTCAATATCGGCCTCTTTCATACCCCCCAGCATCAATCCGCTGTTCTCAGGCCAACTGGACTGTAACAGCTGAGCATGCTCCCGGCGATCTGTCAGCACCAGCACCTTGCGCAACGGGTTTTTGTTTAACAACACCCTCATGAGGTGCACAATCAACCGGTTCCTGCGGTCATCCTCGGTTAACCAGGTAATCATTTTACTGCGGGCAACCTCTCCGTTTTTGTACGTCAACACCTTGTTGGAGCCGCCAGTGACGACACACCTCATGACGTTAATAACCATGTTTTCTTTGCGCCCAGTGCTAAACGCCACCGGCCCCAGCAGCCACAGCAACACCTTTTTCAGCCCGTCCTTGCGGTTGGGGGTAGCAGACAGACCCAGGACGTAGCGACAGGGTATGAACGGCATGACCTGTGAAAACGCTTGGGCGGCAACATGGTGGGCTTCATCAACAATACAGGTACCAAATGATTTTAAATCGGGTTGCCGGCTGCGTACGGTTTGCAGCAACCCAATGACCACGGGGTGGTCAATGTCACACACGGCTTGTTGTATTTTGCCCACACTGCACCCCAGAAACTCTTGTACACGGTCCTGCCACTGTCTGGCCAGCTCCACGGTGGTGACCAGGACAAGACACTTTTGTCGCAGTGTGGCCGCCACTGCTAGACTGACCACTGTTTTTCCAAAGCCACAGGGCAGCACCAGCAGGGCTCCACCCAGAGTGCGTAACTGGGTGACACACCGGTCATGGGCAACCCTTTGTGGCTTCTCCGGGCTACTAGACAGCGTGCCTTTAAACTGGACGCTTGCTGGCCAGGTGTCCCCAAGGGTGCGGTGATCCTCCACGGCCACCACCACGTCTGCAAACCATTGCAACCCCAAAAACCGTGGCACATGCAGCCGCGTGTCTGTTAGAGTGAACATGGGGAAGGCCTCTGGTTTTTGTCCAGCAATGACCATGCCTTTGGGCACTACCGTGAGAGACTTGAACCACTGCTCCTTTTGAAACCGGGGGCTCAGTCGGCTCCGGGGGATCACGTACTCTCCACACAGCACCAGGGGTGCGTCTCCTGGTAGAACCACCGGCTTGGACACCTCCAACACGTCACCACTCCCTTTTTGTTTTTTCCATGGGCGTTCCTCCTGTTGTTGTTTGGCTTCGGGCCGGTTAATTACACAAAACCCTTCCATTTTACTTTTGGTGTCTCTCTATTTATCGTGATTACACTAACCCAAAAAAAAATGTTTTAGTGCTTCCACTGCTCCACTTTGATTACAGACACACACTTTTTATTTTTATCATGGTGGAAGAGCATAAAACGGTGTTGTATTCCAACCGGAAGCAGGAAGACGGGAGTGTGCCCCTGTTTTTAAGCGGGTACACGGGGCCAATAGAGGAAGAGTTTTGTTGTTCGGCTCACTCCACGTTGGTGAGTGATCAAAACACCGAGTTTGTGTCTTTGCCTCTCCATGGGAACGTGGTGTCACTTAAGGGTGTCAAGTTTGTGAGTTGGCCTAGTAAAACAAACGTGGCTTGTTGGTATGACACTTACCCGTTTGACACGACACCGTTTCCACTGGTGCATCACTATGATGAACAAAAACGGGCGTTTGTGATTTACGGCAACGTGTGTTCACCGCAGTGTGCGTTGGCGTACATGCACCGTGAAGGGCGGCAACATGACCTGTGGGAGCGAGTGGTGTTGTTTGGGGACATGATGCATCAAGTGTTTCAAGTCAAGGTGTCGGGGTGTGAACCGGCGCCACCGTTTTTAACGCTCTCTCGGTTTGGTGGGTTTTATAGCATTGAGGACTACCGTGCGTCGTTTACCACCAAGATGCTGACGGTGATTACTCCGCCGTTCATCATGTACCCGCTTGTCATTCAGGAGAAGCACAAGACAAGTAGTAACAGTGAGAGCGTCCACCATGCGGTGGTGCCGGAAGAAACGGTGTTGAGTACGGGACATGTGTTACGGGGGTTACGGCGACCCACCACTGCTGCTGCCACTGCTGCTGCCACTCCTGCTGCCACTCCCACACCAACTCCCACTCCAACTCCCACTTCCACTCTTGCTCCCATTCCGGCTGCGACTGGAGGGGCAATGACAGTGGAGGCGTTGCATTTGAGTTCTTCGGATGAGGAGGACCAAAGAAGGAGTGACGCCGTGGTTGTGGTGCCGGCGTTACAAGATGTGCTGGGGGCTGCTGTGGCTCCTACTACTACAACAACAACAACCGCAGCAGCAGCCCCCCTGGTGGTGCCGGGTTTAGGTGTGGCCAGTGACCGTGAGTTTTACACTCGGTTAACCAAAGGTGGACGTGGACGTGGGCGTGGCAAGCGGACTGCGGCACTTGCTCCGTCTGCACCTTTACATGAGGAACGAGCCGAGAGTAAAAACAACAACACCATGTTGACTAGTTTTTTAGTGGTGGGTAATAAAAAATAATTTATTGTGTTGTTGTAAAAAAGAAACCCCCCATTGTACCTCATCATGGCTAATTTGAATTGTCAAGATTGTATCAAGACCACAAACGGCGTCAGCTCTTGTGCCAACGCCTACCCCACTTCTAATGATCTCCAAGGTCAGATTAATGTGTGTCCCAGTTCCACCAACTGGAATTACAGCCAGAGCGCGTTTTTTCAGCAGCGTAACATGGGTAATGTGCCGGCGCACGGGTTTTTAGAAACAGAGCACCCCATATCGTTTGACATGTGCAACCCGGAGCGTTTTCGCCCCAAGACTCACTTGCCTCCACCTGCGCAAAAATTATCCAACGGTTCTTTGACTCTAAACACGGAAGGGGTAACCAACTACAACAGGACGACTAAATCTTCTTATTATCCCATTCAAGGAGCAAACATGATGTACAGTGCGCTGCCTCCGGGTAATGTCACTTCCACGTACTGTGGCCCCAATTTTCAAAACTGTTACAGCTCAAACTCCATGACACGTGCCGGCCCTGCACGAGACGGCTGTGCCCCCAGCTCCGTCCCCTGCTCGCGGACGCTTTCTAACTTATAAATCCTCTAAATTGACTTCATCTACTGTTTTTCTTTTCTTGTTTTGACGTGGGGGCCTGCCACGGGGTCGTTTAGGTGTGGGCCCATCTTGTTCCTGTTCCTGGGATTGCTCCGGCTCCGGCACGGGCACAGGCAGTGGCTCTTCCTGGGGTTGCTGCGGCACAGGCAGTGGCTCTTCTTGGGGTTGCTGCTGCACAGGCAGTGGCACCGGCACCTCTTGCTGCACCTTTTGTTCACTGGGTAACGCTGGACGGTGATCTATTACATCAGGAACAATGTGAAGCACAGCCGTGGCCGGCGACTCACTGACCACAGACTCACTGTCAGCCTGCTCCAGTTGATCCAGCAGGTTTAACTGCTCCAGCGCTTCACGCACAACCCGATCAGGCACCACACACACCGTCTCCACCGCCTCCACTTCTGTGTTGCACAGTGCTGGCACGTCGGTTGCACGTGCTGCCGGAGGTGCCGGAGAGGATGATTCAACCTCTTTTTCTTCTTCTATGACTTCCTCAATCCGGGAAACCAAGGGCTGCGGTTGCTGCTGTTGCTGCTGGTGATGATGGGGTGCGGATGTTAAAGGAAACGTCATGAACGTTGGCAAGAAAAAGGATGATGTTTCTGCTGCTGCTGCAGCGGCGGCTGCTGCAACTTCAGCAGCCTCTAACTCCTCCAGAGACTCTACCGTGTTTTGAATTTCTTGTGCAATCATGTCTCTAACTGTTTGAACATTAATGTTTTTGTTGGCTTGCTGGACCTGGAGCTCCAACCGGCGCAACCGAAACAACAAGAACACCAGTATAGCACCAAATGCAATGCCCACACCAATAATAACCAGCAGCATAGTGTAAGTTTCAAACCCACGAGTTTTTTTTGTTGGTACGCCTGCTGCAACAGTGGCAACCGCAGCACCGGGTGTAACGTCCATTGGGTACACCGTGGGGATGTCATTAAATGACACGGCCGGTTTTTTTAGACAAGATTTTAACAACGTCGGTGGTGCTTCCATGGACCTTTTTTTTTTACAAATGTTGTACTTTTATTTGTGTTTTTTTTTGGTGATTGAAACGTACTAGATGAAAGCGTCATAGGAGTGTGGAAACTGTTGACGAATAAAGGACGCCACCATGTTGGCGTACTGCCGGATTTCTGCCTGCGCGTCTGGACTGGTGCGGAGTTGAATGAGGCGGATGTAGCCATACAGGCTTGCGGTTTCAATAAACTCTGTGTACATGCTCTGAGGTAACACGGCACGTGCAATCTCGGGTGCAACTTGGTTAGAAATAAGTTCATTGTACAGCGCACAGCTCTGCGTGATATGCTCTGCAATTTGACGGTGCACCTCGTCCGCACCCGCTATTTCTTCCTGTTTGGAGCCTTGTTTAATTGAGGCGCTGGCCTCCCGGACTTGTTCTGGCACCCAGCAGTGTGGCTCAGAGTGAACGTACCGCCGTGACACTTCATTCCTAGCAAAGCCAACCGTGTGCCGCATCCACTCCCGTGCCACAAAGATGGGCATTTTTATACGAAAACGCACTTGGGGGTGAAAAAACGGTGAAAGGTGCTCATGTTTTGCCAAGTAGTGTATCAGACGCACGTCTTGGGGTGTTAGCTCATGGCTCTCTTTTTCTAAACTCACCCGAGCAGCGTTTACCACGGTCAGGTCATCACCAAACGTCCCCAGGAGCTCCACAAACCCCAGCCCGTCAGGCAACACCAACTTTGTTGACCCCTCCATACTTTTTTATTGCTACTAGCAACACTTTTTCACCAAAACACACAATCGTCCAATTTTACGCAGGTACGTTTAAAGTCAAAAACTGGGTTTTCATAAAAGTTTATTGTTGTGTGTTTTAGTTAAAACAAAAAACCTGGTTGCTGATGCAGCAAGCTGCAGCAACGTCCAACCTTCATGACCAGTTTCATGCCATGTTACAAAACATGAAGCAGGCGCCCGCGGTTGTTAAACCACCTTCTTTACCCCCCACCCCCACCCCTGCACTGACACCTCCCGTAGTCACGGCGCCGCCTCCTCCTGTTGTGTTGACAACAAGTAGCAGCGGCAGCAGCGGCAAGGACAACATTTCTGTGTTTTTTAAAAAACACTGGGGTAAGATTGTGGCCCTGTCTATTATTATTATAGTGATTACGGTGTTTGCGGCCCGGTATTTTATTACCAAGCGCAAGAAGAACAAGAAGTTAAAGGAGGCGTCAGAGGAGCAGGACAACATCCAATGGGAGCAGTACTTTAATGGTGGTGGCGCTCCAACTGGCGCTCCAACTGGCGCTCCAACTGCCATTCCGGGAGGTGCAGGTGCAGGTGCAAGTGCAGGTGCAGGTGGAGGTGGAGGTGCAGGTGGAGGTGCAGGTGGAGGTGCAGGTGGAGGTGGAGGTGCAGGAGTACCCCCGGCTAGGTTCCAAATACAACCCCCAAACCCATCGCCGCCACCTCAGGGGCAACATGTGCAGCAACATGTGCAGCAACATGTGCAACACCAGCAGCCACAACAACAGCGCCCGTCTCAACGAGGGGGAGTGCCGCCTCAGGTGCAGCAGATTGCACAGCAGTTGCAGGCCGCGGGGGGTAGTGGTCCTGCCCCTCCTGCCGCCGCCCCTGCTGCTCGGTCCGCCCCTGCTGCAGCAGCAGCACCCAGAAGTAGGCCAGACGACCTGCCACCAGCAGACATTGGTATTGTAGACGGCACAAACAAGACCAAAGAAAAAGAGAATGACCTTCCACAAGCTGATTTGCAAGCCAACGGGCGCACAATAGACTCAAAAAACGGCAGTGGTGGCCCCCCTAGAGGAAACATTATTGATGAAATCATTGTTACCGCCTAACCCACACATTTATTACCCAACAAACTCCGCTGCTACGTTTGTTTGGGTTGTAACGTGTGTGAATTTGTAGTGTATGACAGAATAATAAAAACATGAACGGCTCATCGTTTTTCTTTCAAACCTCCCAGCCCTTTGAGATTCCCAATTTTTCCAACAACTTTTTAGATAACCTGTCTAGCATCATGAGAGAGGATGGTGACTATGAGGATGTACTTGGTGCTGCTGCTGACCGGGATGTCATTGAGCTTGACATTGTGTCACAACAAGTACTTGAAGAGGAGGAAGAAGACGCTCTGGATCAAGCCATTCAAGCAAAACTTGAAAATGACAATGACGAAGAAGGAGAGGAGGAGGAAGAGGTGGTGTTTGAACAAGACTCAGACACAACCTCATCATCATCATCATCAGTCATATCATCTGCCTCCTCATCAAATGGAGAAAAAAAACAAGCGGCTCCTCGTCTGTCCTCCCGAAAAGTGGTACCCATCACAAAACCCTCACACAGCAGCCCCCCACGCCCTGCGGCAGCAGCTGCCGCAGCAGTCAAGGTGCGCAAAGAAAAAAGAGGAGGAGCAGGAGGCGCTGGCGCAGCGGCCGCTGTGGCAACCGCTGCCTCTCAAAATGAAAGTTTTGAGGAGCTGGAACGACTGGTGAAGCAACTGGTGCTCCTTGAAACGGAGCAAAACAAAGCCCATGAGTGCCTCCGGTTTCTACACACGCACCACTGTTTTGACAAACAGGACTATGGCATTGTTCAAGACTTTATTGACCAGATTGAGCAAGAAAAACGGGTGTTGACATTGGTGTTGAGCAACTATGGACCACGGTTCACGCCGTTGATTACCATGATGACCATTGCGGAACAACGGCTGACCCTGTTAGACAACTCCCCGTTTATTACACCCGAGTCCACCCTACACCTCAACCTGTTGAAAAAACAGCAGGGCCTCCAAAACATTATTCAACAAGCGTCTGATTACTTGTACAGCCAGTAAAATTCTTTGCCATTTAAAATAAAAGCCAAAAAGTAAATGAACATTGCTCTACTGATGATCATGTACGCTCATTTAAAAAGAAAGCAACACGGGTTTCTCATCCCTTGTTGTTTAAGGCGGCAAATTGCCGGCAATTTTGAGAACCCCTATGACATGAAACATCCAGACAACATTGACCTCAAGATTTTTATTGAAGAATATGAGCGCCACTACGGCCAGCCACCATCCGGAGAACTTTTGGAGTCCATCGCCGTTTTTTCAGCCCAAGAAAATTTAAGTTGGATACAAAGTTTTCTGTCTCGTTTATAAAAATAAAGGAACTTGTGAGAATGCCTTTGGCAATACCCCCCATAGGCATTGCCGGCTTGTGTGTGCTGGCTGCAGCCATCATTACACTAGCGTTTTTACCCTTAATGACCAAACAGTCGTCTTACGTCCCACCGCCACAGCGTGGCTCCTGGGCACCGCCGTACACCCCAGGCACTCTGCCCAGTGTACCCCCCACCAGTAAAAAAGTGTGCCTACCAGGCACCCTGGGGTACAACGGCTTGGTGTCTTGTTCACGCCAGTCGGACTGCACGTCGTGCACTGACAACGGTAAAAACACGGACGCCCTAGAGTGTGTCACCATTTCCGGGACCTCCAACCAGCTGGTGGACCCCACCACCCAACAACTCAACCCACCGGTGAATGTGCACCTGTACCGCAAAGGCAACGGTTTGTGCAGCGGCCGGGGGACACAAAAGTCATGTGACGACCCCAACGCGCCCTACAACTGTAAGGACTACTGGTGTGATTGCGGCACCCAATACACCCACGCTAAAAACGATGTAACCAACTGTGACATTCAACTCCTCCCCGTCACAGCACCGGGGTCGTACTGCCTGCCGTCCTACGTCAACGCCTGCAACCCGTACACGTCAGAGGCGGTGCTCTCCAACGTTGGCAGCGGCTCCCAGTGGTTGTGTGAATGTAAATACCCAGACTCGGGGTTGTTTGTTCAAAACGCAGAGGGCACGGACTGTAGCGTGCCTATTGCTTGTGGCTCTCAACAACCGTTGATTGTTGGTGGTGAGGTCGTCCAGGTGTTGTCCTATCAAAACCCAGACAGCCAGTGCACCTCTATCACCGGCAGCACCGATTGGAAACTCTGCCCGTCTTACCCTAACCAACTAGTGTCGGCAGACAGGACACAAGCTATACCGTGCCCCATGCCCACCACATCCACGTCAGTGCCACTAGATGACGGCAAGCTGGCGTACGTAGAGATCACACCTTCCCTCCTGGCTGATCCCGCCTGTGTGGTGGCGCAGTACAACAACAAGTGCACTACCCTAATTGCAACCAACGGAGCCGGTGAACCTGTGGCGTCACAGGTCCTGCGGGGGAGTGGCAGCGCCAACGACCCACTGCTCTCCCGGATTTGGCCACCCTACCCAGAGGTGCTACCCATGAACATGCAGCGCTGCCCAGACGGCTGGAGCGGTGACGGCACCCCTAAAACTCCCTGTGTTGACGGCAAGGGGTTCAGCCTATCCTACCTGGATGCTTTGGGGCAGTGGAACGGCAAGTTTTTAAATGTTCAAGAACTAAGAAATGTGGGCTACAACGGCCCTAGTGCCGTGCCCTGTACCTCTGACAAAAACTGTGATGCAGCCACCCAGGTGTGCTTGATTGGTCCAGGGGTGTGTGCTCCCAAGTGTAACGGTAGTGTTGACTGTCAAAACGGGGTGCCCTGTGTAAATGGAGTGTGTAATGCAGTGGAACCTCAAACTTGTGGATCGGAACTAACGGCAGTTGGAGTGCCGGGTACGCTAGGGGCGATCCCTTGGAGGACGGTGAACAGTTCTTGTCAGCAAGCTCCCACTTGTGTTGAAAACTCATTAACACTCCAACAGATACCTCGGTCTTTGAGCACGCCCACCAACATTTTTCCAGTAACATCTGATGCACCGTGTGCCAGCAGTGACACGTCACCCGCGCCCGTCTGCACCTGCCCGTTGGACGGGCAAGACAAAAGTTGTCAACACGACGGGGACTGTGGTGCAGGGGGTGCCTGTCGGGTGACACCCATTTTTCCGCAACAAAGTTGCAAGGGAAACAGTGAGTGTACCGGCAGCAATCAGTTCTGTTGGAACAGCGTGTGTAGTGTTGGGGTTTGCAAGTGCACCTTGGATGGGAAGTTGTACAACTGTAGCGTCCCCCCTAGCAGTACTCCAGAAGTGTGTGGTGTAGTAAATGGGGTTAGAAGAAGGCCGTACGATGGGTCGTTAGATGGTCCGCCCATAGATAGTGAGACTGGGAACCCGTTAGGGGCAGCCTGTGGATGTAACGGCTACACAACCGACAGTTTGGGGAACACGGTGCCCCTTGTAGCTGGTCCCAACTGGACGTGCATCCCAGACCCCTGTTTTGCTCCGGGTACAACAAACAAGTACAATCCCTACACGTCACGTTGTGACTGCAGTACTGGGTACTACTCCTGGAACAGTCCAGGAGGTGCCCCCAGTTGCCAACCAGACCCCTGTGCCCCCAACGGAGTGACGTCTAGCCTGAGTCACAAGTGTAACACTGACAGTGATTGTGTTGCAGAAAACGCCGCCGTGTGCAGAAACAACAAGTGCTACTTGGTGCTAGACCAACCCTGTGACTCCTCCACAGATGTATCATCCTGTGACAACGTTGTTCCTACTAATAACGCCAAGTCGGTGCAGTGCTTGGAAATGAACAAAGCCTTTACTTGTGGGGTGGAGGATCCCACACGGCCGTACTGCAACGTGGACACGGATTGTGCACTAGGAATATGCAACACTGACACCAACCTTTGTACAGGTGGGTGTATCTGTGGAAACCAAACCGACCCGTTTTTTACAGACGCCAACCCGTTGCACTCTGCCTGTACCAACCCGTGCAAGTTTAACTTTTGTGGCTCCAACGGGGTGTGTAGTGTGGACAACACCGGCAAAGCCAGTTGTACCTGCAACCCAGGGTACGCTGGTGACAGCTGTGAAAAACATATTTGCGTCAATCTGGGAGAGCGGTGTAGCACTGATAGTGAATGTTGTGACAATCACTGCGCGTGGTACCCGTTTACTAACTTTTTTCATAAAACATGTGGATAAAGAGGAGTGTAAACAGCTGCCTTTTTTTTTGTGTTGGTTTTAAAATAAAAAAAAACATGGGTGACGAGTTCAAGGTTGACATTCCAGACAACATTTTGTCTGACATGTTGAGAACCAACCTCAAAAGCTGCTTTGTGGGTGGCTCCAGTATTTCAGATTTGTTAAATGTACTAAAAAAACGGCTGGGAGGTGTGTTGGATGACAAGATTTCTGGTGACGCCAATGGCATTAAAATTGGGGACACCACGTTTACGGAGGGAGACCTAGAAGACACGCCTGAGAACCGGAGCAAGTTAAAAATGGCCATTCAAAGTGGTATTGGCAGCGCTGCTGACGCTGACACGTTAAACAGATCGGTAGTTAACCCTGCTGAGGGTAATGCCAGCCCGGAAATACAAAACAAAGCCAAATCCGATGGCGCCGCGAAAAATCAGGACACCAACATCAGCAACCAGTACAACTATTACTTAAAAGACACCCCAACGGACAAGGAAGCCGCTTGGAACAAACTAAAAAATGACATGCTGAACAAGAGCGCAACGGTGATTAAAAACGTGTTAAAGTACACGGTGATTGGTGTCATTACGTATGAAACGCTGAATCAATTAGCTCTTGCTCGTACTGGGTGTTATTCACAGTACGGTCCAAACCAGTCTTTGCTGGACAATGCGTTAAACACTGCTGCTCTTTGTAGCTATGACGTTACCAACCCCTCCAACAATATGCAGTTGATAAATGATTGTGGGGGTGCTTGCAGTAGCAACATTCCAAACACGACACCGGTTACAGTAGTGCAGCCCAACCAAACTTTACAAGCAAACACGTGTAATTGTGCTGATTCCAAGGGCAACCTGTCCAATCCCAACGTCTCTATTGCCTTTAAACAATACAATGCATTCACGGTGATTGGTAGTTTGTTGAACTCGGTGGGGGTGTTTGTGAGTGGTATTGCCAACGGGGTGTTGCAACTAGCGCATGACTTTGGGGAGGGGCTCAGTAACATAGGAACCATTATGATGTGGGTGGGGGTGGGAGTGGCAGTTGTGGCAGCCATTGTGGGAATCGTGTACTTGGCACGGTTTTTACACAACAAAAAAAAGAAAAAAGCGGCTGGCGCGCTAACAGGCGGAGGTAGTAGTAGTAGTATTACAGGTGACTTCAACCCTGCACAGTGGAACAAGTTTATGAAAAACATTCATAAAAACACTCCAACCAGTCACTTGCTGTTACACAATGCCTGGATTTAAACTCCCCAACAATAAAAACACAAACTTCCAGGTTTATTGAGATCGGGTGACACGCTCTGCCCACGTGGGAGGACCTCTTATGAAATTGGGTTGAACACTGGCAGCACTAGCAGCACTCGCGTCAGCAACGGACTCAAATGCTGCTGCAGCAGTTGCACCGATTGCTGCAGCGGCATCTTCAACAAGTTCGACTGGAGGAGGAGGTCTTGGATAGGTAACGGGTACAGAGGGTAACAGCAGCCCCTGCCGGTTACAGTTTTCAAAGCTGTGACTGTTTTTTTCACCGCAACCACGAACAACGTAAGTGCGGGGTGCCACTTCAAACACCTTGACACAGTGAGAGTTTTTGGGACGACGTAGTTCCCAGGGGCCATGAGCGTACGGGCAGTCATTGTTCCTACACTTCTTCCGCTTCCAAAAACTACAAATGGTAGTTTTAAAGTTCAAACAAACGTCTTGAGTGTGCCCCGGTTCACCACACCGCGTACAAAACTTTTCATACAGCACCACAGTTTGATAAGTTGCCATGCTTTGGTTGAGTGAAGTGTTTGTTTTTTATAAAAGGTAAGTTGCTTATAAATGTTTTATTTTTTTTTTAAACTTACAAACGTAATCGGCAGAGAGGACAGGTGTGCTTTTTACATAACCACTGTATCACACACTCATGATGAAACACGTGTTGACAGGCGTTAATAATCAGTAAAAACAAGGGTTCCCCATCTGATTTGGAGGCAAACTCCTCAAAACAAACATTACACCGGTTGTTCACTGTTTTCAAGGTGTTTTCATCCACTTCTTGCAGAGTGCATGGGGTGCAGCACATGGCAAGCCTCATTTCAATGTCTTCTTGTGCCCCTTCATCACCACCATTTTTTTCTTCTTCTGCAGACAGCAGGTCCATTATAATATTAAAGTACGCAAAGGCACGTTGTTCGTGAAGCTCGGGTGGTGGTGGTGGTGAAAATAGGTCTGCGTTACCACGGATTGGGGACATGTACACGTGCACAATGTTATTGTTGTACAAGTCCATGTTTAGACGAACAGGTGTCATCACAGGAGGAATGGGTGGAGGCTCATCTTCTTGATGATCAACAAGAGGTGGAAGCTCATCCTCGGCTGGAACGGCTGGAACGGCTGGAACGGCTGGAACGGCTGGAACGGCTGGAACGGCTGGAACGGCTGGAACGGCTGGAACCGCTGGAACGCCTTGATGTTCTTGTTCCACAGCAGCAGTAGCATTCTCATCAGGTAGCACAAGTTGAATCAACTCTTGCCACACGCTTAGAGCAATTCTGTCAGTGACGTCTAAAGATGGTACAGCTGCTACTTGTTCAAAAAAATGTTTCAAACACTGATACGCAAAGTCATGACGGCTGCTCAAAGTAACATCCGTCCAGCGGAACAGGGGAGTGCACATGGTAAGTCGTACCATGTCAAGATAGTTTAAAAACAGGCTCCCATTAAGTTGTAAACACAGGTACTCCAGTGGAACGGGTAGAGGTCCTAAACTTGCTGTGCCGTAATTAAAAGTATTGCCTTGTGTCCACACTAACCGGTCATGACACACATCACGCCAGTGAGTTTCTTGTTGTGCCACCGTGGACTGACAAAACGGGCAGTCTACCAGCCGAGACTGTTCAGAAAACACCAGCGCCAAACAGTGACGACAGGTCGCCCCAAACTTAGAAAACAAATGAAAGAAAGACGTGCGATAAGTTGAAAAAGCCATACACTCTCTATACGTTTATTAAAAGTTTGAGAAATATGTTAAATTTTGTATTCTTAAAATATAAACTAAAAAGCACACAATGACTTCCCTGGATATTGCTTTTCCCCCCAACATGCAACCCCCAAATGAAGAGCAACAGGGGTCACAGTTCAACATGAGGCCGTTGCAACCCAGTGCTCACTTTGGGCACATGCCGCATGCAGAACATCTGCGGGTTCACAACCAGCAGCTCATGCAACAACAACCTCAGCCACCACCCATAGAGCAGCAACAAATGCATCCCCAACAACACATGCATCCGCAGCCGCCACAGCAGCAAATGCATCCGCAGCCGCCACAGCAGCAAATGCCGCAAATGCATCCGCAACAACACATGCATCCGCAGCAGCAACACATGCATCCGCAACAGCCGCCGCAGCAACACATGCAGCAAATGCATCCCCAACAACCGCAAATGCAACCAGCCCACATAGACTACAACAACAACAACAACAATTTGCCGCCAGTCCAGAAGCACTTTGTGGAGCGCAACAACCCACACGCACAACAGCAGTTCCATGCACAGCAGCAACGACTAGCTCAGCAAACCGGCAACACCCCCGCGGCATCGGCCGCGGCGGCCGTCATCACAAAAACCAAATCAGGCATGTCCACAAACAAAATTTTACTTGTTGTGCTCGTGGTTGTCATCTTTTTAGGTGTTGGGATTGGCTTGATGGTGATTTTCAAAAGACACAAGCAGAAAAAAAAGCAGCTGCTGTTGCAAGGCGGCGGCGCATCCGTAGCAGACCTGTCCTTGGCTAGCAACTCTGCGCCTTTTAGTGCTCCCCTGTTTTAAAAATGTTGGTGAGTTCAATAAAAAGACAAAACTATAACAAAACATGTTTACACCCTTTTTTATTCCCGACGCCATGACGTGTGTGGCGCCCGTGAAACCTCAAAACACACCCTACACGCTGCCGCCGCTGTACCTGGGCAGTCGGGTGGTGTGTGACATGAACGAGTGCGCCATTGAAGCCCCACCCATTCGGAACTTTGAGCTGTCCAATGACGGCTGGCCCATTGCAGCCCTGCCACAAATCTACCCCCGGGGCCTCCCAGGGCCGTGGCAGCGGGTGGGCTACGTCGTGTCCAGCCATGAAGACGTCAAGGACAAAACCATGCCCCTGTTTGCTCAAAAACTGGACTACAGCCGCAACAAGTACAACTACCGGGTGACAGACACCAACGGCGTGGCCATTGACGTAGCACGCAACGTCCGGTGGCTAGATGAAGGAGCAAAAGTGTTTGTAGACGGAAGGACCCACCCTTACCACGTCCGGATTTACTGTGAATTCAACTAACTAAAGAGGTGCGCCAAAAAAATATTTATTTTCACAAATCATAGTATGAACTACACCGACGACGCTGCGCGTTGTGATTCAATAAAATTCCGTAATGTTTGCAACTCGGCTTCTTTGTTGGTGATAATTGTTCTCTGGATGTCAGGAATGGAACTGGGAGTAGACAGCTGGTTCTGCATGTACTGGTCCACAAGAATAGCAATCTCGTCCCGGTTCTTGGAGCAACCTGAAAGGGCACTCAACACACATGTGGTGCCCTTTACGGTCTGATTCTTAATAAACTGCAGTGTTTCCGGGGACGACTTGGGGTCCAACACCCCCCGGTCTTCCTGCTTCTTTATCAACGCTTGCACCGGTTCAATGAGGGACTTGAGACAGGAATTTAGAGCAACGGCAATATCAGAAGAATCACACCTGCGCAGCATGCTGCTGTGCACCGAGTTGGCAGCCATGTCGCGCAGGTTGGACCTCATTGATTTTCCAATGCGCTTTACGGTATATGCGGTGTCATTGACCCGTTTCTTGTATGCTCTACGCCATGTCTGCCCAGGATCGCAGTGCCGCTGGTTATGAGACTTTTGTCCCTTGGGCAACTGAACACACTTGCCAGGAATATGAACATACGACATGATACTTTTTAATGTATCGTCAACACTTTTTTTTTTCTACTTACAACAACTCAAAGTCGTCATCTGTCACAGAAGGTACCAACACAGCTACCGGTGTGACTGTCTTGACAACCGTGGAGGCAGGGTTGGCAGGGACTGGGGTACACGTAAACAAATCATTGGCTCGTTGTAACAACAGGTTCACAGCCTGTTCCAGGTTTTGGCGGTCAACAACGCTGTTGCGTTCAACAACTAACTCATCCATTTTTAATTGTGTGGGTAGGTAAAAAAAAAATGATTCTTGAAAACTGGATTGTGCCGTTTTTTGTGGGTGGAATGTTAACCGTGTGTGTAACAGTGTTAGTGGAAGCATTTATAAATGCACTAAGCCACTGGCGCTTGTTTAAACAACAAAGTACACCCCACGACTTGGCGGTGGAAGGAGAAACAACCTACAAAAGCAGCATCTTGTTTACCCGTAATTTTACAACCAACTCCAACCCGGTTTCCTCTGCAAATGAGGTCATGGATGCCCTGTTGGAGCACATTAGCAACTTGAACACCGTTGCGGACCTGCAGTACAGCACCTTTTTTGTGATGAACACCCAAGAGGAGTTTGTCATTGACGAGGACAGGGGTATTGTTGGGGTGATTAAAAACCTGCAAACCGAGGAGAGCACCGGCACGGTCAAGCTGCTGTCGTTTTATATAAAAAGCAAAGTGTTGACTAGTTCAGAGCTGCGGCTGTGGGTGGATGACATTCACACTGAGTACATGGTCAACAAAAAAAATGAGCTGGGTAACCGGCGCTACTTTTTTAATCAACTCCCCGACAACACCAACCGGGGTGAAAAGAAGTTAACCCTCCGGTTTGACATGTCCCCCTTTGACACCACCAAAACGTTAAACAACCTCTACGGAGAACACATTGAGCTGGTGCAGCACCGGGTGGAGTTGTTTAACAACAAGGCCTGGTATCAAACCAAAGGGGTGCCCCATACACTGGGCATCTTGCTACATGGAGAGCCCGGGTGTGGTAAAACGTCACTCATCAAAGCCATTGCCAATGACACCAAAAGGCACGTGTTTAACATTCGCCTGAGTGACAGCATGACCAAGGAACAACTCACCACCCTGTTTTTTGACCCCAAGGTCCACATTCGTAACAAAGACACGGGCAACCTTCAAGTCATTAACATTCCGTTGCAACAGCGCCTGTACGTCCTGGAGGACATTGACTGTGCTAAAAACACGGTGTTGTCTAGAGACCTGCAACAACAACAACAACAACAACAGCAGCAGCAGCAGTCGGACCTGCCACCGGGCTTTGTGACGGGCATGTTTGGTGACCGGGAGCTGGAAATTTTAAAGGAACAGGTTGCCAAAGAAAAGGAAGAACGCATTGATTTGGCGTTCCTGTTAAACATTTTGGATGGCATCCTGGAAACACCCCAACGCTTGATTGTCATGACCACTAATTATCCGGACAGCCTTGACAAGGCGCTGCTCCGTCCCGGGCGCATTGACATGATCCTGGAGTTTAAAAAGTGTTCGGTGGACATGCTGTGTGACATGGTGTACAATTTTTACGACACACTGGAGGAGACAGATGTGGATGCACTGCGGACACCTGCGCTGGCACAGGCGCTGACACCAGCAGAGGTGCAAGAAGTGCTGTGCAATCACATTGAGGAACCCCAGGACGGTATCAACGCGTTGCTGACACTGGGGTTTCAAAAAACAGCGGCGGGACACCAACAAACACCACTACAACCACCACAGTGGGGTGATGGTGGTGGTAGTAGTAGTAGTATGGGCAGTGTGGGTGTTGTACAAGAAGCAGCAAAAGTACCACCAACTGGCGCAACCGCAGAAAGTCCCACTCTCCTCCTCCTCAAACAGGCAACCATGATGGATTGTACAGTGCCGGCGGAGCAGGTGACTGCCGAGAGAGAGAACCAACGCCAGGAGTTGTTAAACAGTCTGGGCGGAGAGGAGCACGTAAACGAGTTCATGCCGTCAAGGGACAAGAGGGCCACAACCGCAGCTGAAACACATGCCCGGCCGTCCTGGTTGGCCTATCAAATGTAAACCTTGTAAAATGTTGAACGTAAAATAAAACACATGTCTGTTCGTACCGCACTTCTTGTTGTGTTTGTGGTGCTCCTAGTGGCTGCACTGGGGGTGGTCCTAGGAGTCACGTGCTCCAAGTCTCATGCCATTGACAAAGACCTGGACTACAAAGCCGTAAAAACTTTTCCACCACTGAGCAACTTTGTGTCGTCCCTGAACACCCTGTATGACCCTTACAGCAACAGCAACACCCCCCTTGTTGTGCCCATGACCTGGGATGAAGACGAAGGCGCGTACATGATCACCCTATCCATCAACGGAATGTGGATCCCCCTGGTGTTTGACTCGGGCTCCTCACACATTTCCGCCAAGGGGCTGCAGTGCCAGTGGAAACAGTGTGACAACAACAACAACTGCACCATCACCAGCTGCCCTAAAACAGAGGCGTACATCCCCCGAGGACCCCAAGTGTCCCTCAACCTGGCTACCAAAAGCACACTGGAATACGGCTCCCAAAAATCACATGTCACTCACCACCTGGAGCCGTTTGCGTTGTTTGACACCCGCCCGAACTGCGCTGACCTGGCACGCCTTGGCCCGTCCGGGTTCCAACACGTCTCACAGTACATGAATGAACTGTATCCCACCGGCGCCCCCCTGGTCACCTTTGGACCCACTCTGCTGTACAGCATTTACTCCATTGAAGGCACCACCACCAGTAACATCTTTGGCATGGCTCAGGACAGTGACTCCGCCCAACCGGCGGTGCTGGACGCCCTGTTCCCCAAACTGAAATCAAAAGTGGACGACGCCGCCGCCAATCAGGTGTGGTCCATCACCTGCTACCCGTCTCACTGCATGTTTGCACTAGGTGCTTTGCGCTGTGGTCCAGCGCCCGTCAAGTTTGTCCCCCTCCTCCGCCCCGCCGAGTTCAAAAAGTTCCTCACCCTGTTTTACACGGTCAAGTTACACAGTGTGCTCGTCAACAACAAAAAAGTCAAGTCAGCCGCTCTCCCCAAGTTTGTCATTCTTGACACTGGCACCACGTACACGTACTGCAGCCAGACGTTTAAAGACGGGTTGACCAAAGCGGGGTATAAACCTGGCCAGACCAGCGTCACCCTTGTCCTGGGCAACTCCCTGAACACCGTCAGCCTGCAGTACAAACCCAGCCAGCTTCAAAACGCGTTTGTCACTGAACTCAGTGACATGGAGTCCATGTTCAACCAAACCCCCGTGCTCCTCCTGGGTATTGAACAAATGTTTTATTTTTACTGGGAGTACAACCTGCGGGAGCAAATGCTGGGCGTGGCGCCGCTGCTACCGTTGTAGTCCTCCTCTGTAGTACACCATCTCCGGGTAGCCGTCTTCAACGTATTGGAACCCCAGGCGGGTGTACAGTGTGGTGCCATGCAACGGGCCGGAGCAGTCATCCAGGGTGACGGTGGTCACAGAAACAGGCAGGTGGTCCAGGCAGTGTTGCAGCAAGGTGGATCCCACACCCTGGCGTCGGCACGCTGGGTGTACGTACATGTTGGACACATAAAAGTTGTCTGGTGACACCATGACACCGTAGAGGCTGCCTTGAATGGCTTCATGAACAGTGTCCACCGCCCACCAGGTCACCCCGTGCCCCTCCATGTGCTGGGTGTAAACAATATTCATTAGTAAAGAATAAAAAAAAAATGGAAGTTGTGATTAGTATTTCTCAACAGAAACACCAAGTGTTTTCTAATAAAAAAGAGTACAGCAAACCAGACACGCCGTATGTACGCGGGTCGGAGCTGCTGCAGCTGGTGCGTAACGGGGAGGCACACCCTGTCGGTGTCATGGGAAACATTCCCAAGTACATTCATCAAACCTGGAAAAACGAGTTGTTGCCACCCTTGTGGAAGCAGTACTTTGACGGCTGGTCTAGACACCACCCCGACTTTGTGCACGTGCTGTGGACAGACGACGACAACCTGGCACTGGTTCGGGAGTGCTACCCCGAGTTCCTCAAACAATACAACTGGCTGCCGCTCATGATTCAAAAAACAGACTTTGTGCGCCTCATGTACCTCCACCAGTTTGGTGGCATCTACGCCGATTTAGACTATGAGTGCTATGACCACTTTGAGAAACACCTGCCAGCGTCATCGGGGGTCCTGCTGGTAGAAAGCCCCCTGTCTCTAGTGGAGGTCACCCAAAACAGTCTCATGATCGCCGAGCCGGAGCAGGAGTACATTTACACGGTGCTCTCCCTCATTTGTGAAATATGTGACGACCTCATGGTAGAAAACAGTGAGAAGTACCCTTTTAACGCTCTGTTTAAGAACGTGTTTTTTGGGAAACTAGTCAGCACCCTGAGCACCTTGTTCCTTACAGGGCCGTCCACCCTTGATAAGGCCCACATGAGGATGGCCATGAAGCACGGCCGCCGCCCCAATGTTGAAATCCTGCCGTCAGACCAGTTTTATGACGGTGATGTGGCCAAGCACCACTGCAACGCATCGTGGTTTAATGGCACCAAACTGTTGCTGCTGTTCATTGTGGTGTTAACCACCACGGTTCTGTTGGTGCTCCTGTTTTGCATCCTGTCCACCCACTTTGGCACCAAAAAAGTGATTACCAAAAAGTATCTTTATTGACTGTTTTTGGTGTCATAGCTGAGGTTGTTGTTGTTGTTGTTGTCTGTAGACCCAAACCCGTTTGCTCCACGCCTGGCTGTGGTGGCGGCTGTGGTGGCGGCTGTGGTGGCGGCTGTGGCGGCGGCAGCTTCCGGTGACATCTCCGACAGCTCTGACACCTCCACTTCTACAAGGTGAGCCAAAAACGGCAGGAACAGCAG